>ENA-OSIY01000310-OSIY01000310.1-marine-metagenome-genome-assembly--contig:-NODE-310-length-28228-cov-8.118184_pt1 | contig 28228 bp, 50 predicted proteins | sample MGYA00237884_ERZ534233 | MGnify/ENA primary metagenome ERZ534233 (study PRJEB26412, sample SAMN06343840) | marine metagenome | isolation source: estuarine water | place: USA: Columbia River Estuary... | reverse complement strand
TTTCTTTAGCTGTATTCGCTACTACTTCGTCAAATTTTGCTTTTGACATTAAACCTGCTCTTGATGTAGATGCAGATGCTAATGTAGCGTCAGTTCCTGTCGAAGAAGTTATCACTACTGTTGTTTCACTAGCTGTTCCTTCAGCTATATTTGTATCAACATTAACTTCAGCTCCTCCTTCAATTCCGTCTAATTTGGTTTTGTCAGCTCCGCTCATAGCACCAGCTAATGATTGTGTTGCTGCATCTAAAGTTATGTCAGAACCATTTTCTATTGTAATATCTACATCTCCTACGTTATGAGTAATACCTAAGTCATTTGTCTCACTACCTAAAGAATCAATATCTCCTTGCAATTCATCTAAAGCTGCCTGTACATTTGTAGCTGATAAATTTCCTGATGCAGTTGAAGTAACTTCACTTGCACTTTGATCAGCTGTTGCTCCCGTTTCAATTCCACCTAATTTTGTTTTTTCAGCTGCTGAAAACAAACCAGCGTTTGTTCCATCTGCTAATGGAATAGTTGCGTCAGTTCCTGAGTCTGAAGTTACAACTCCAGTAGAAACTCCTGCCGTATAAGCTAGGTTTGTTATACCATCACTTCCTAAGTCAATCCACTCGCTATCTGCTGAATTCCATACGTATAATGTATCATCTGCTGTAGACCAATATACTTGACCTGCTACTGGAGATGACGGAGCTACTGCTAAATTTTGAACGACTGCGTTCAATAGTTGATTTTTTGATAAATCTAAATTTACCAAGTGTTTAATTACTGCCATTTTTTTTGTTTTTAAAAATTAATTTAGATAAGCCTCGCCTGAAAAGGAAGCGTTAAATGTTATAGTTATATTGTTTAAATCTATATAGTCTATTTGTCCCATAACAACTGTGTTAGCTGTATCAACAGCTGCTGCTGTTGGAAATTTATTTAGACCATGATTTATATTCCACACTTGACTAGGCATACCTTGATCGTGTGTGTAATGTTTGTCTTGTATTATTTCTTCAAAAATAACTCCACTTGCCGTAGAGTTTACCATTAATGCCTTTCCTGCATCACTTGGTAAATATTCTAAAGGAGTATCATTAAGTTCTGTAAAACTACTTGCATATTCTCTTTGTGAATATACTAATTCTTGACCTAGAGAATCAGTTACATTTTCTTCAAAGTAAATTACACCCTTAGTTACTATTTGCTCATCGTCAGCACTAGTTGCTGAAGTTGGAATAGCTCTTACGTCAAAATACCATTTTCCTGCGACTTTCTCGATTAACTTTCCTGTTTCGATATCATAGTAGTCTTGAGTTTTTGACTTGCTTAGAAATAAGAATTTGTCGTCAACTATAGTAAATGATCTATATGTAGGATCATTTGGATTCTTTTTCATCCAAGCCTCTAGTTTGTATCCATTGTAAGTTTTTCCTAAGTCAATAGAAAGAGATTCTCCTCTAATTGCTTTTATAGTCTTAACTTCAGAAACGTCTTTTATTAATTCTTTTGCTTTTACTACTTGTCCAATTGTTCCATATACTGAGGAAGTGTTTGATAAGTTTATCATTCCACTTTCTAATTCTGGAGTTGTAGTTACTTCACTACCACTTGAGTCAGTAATATTATTACTAAAATCTATAGTTCCAGTGTATATTGTTTGCTCGTCATTAGGATCAACTGATCCATTTGGTAACTTTCTTACATCGAAGTACCATTTTCCTTCTACTAAATCAGTAGAACTAAGGTCTTGAGCTTTCTCTTTTGGAAGAAATAAAAATCTTCCATCTACAATAGTAAATGATCTATATGTAGAATCTGTTGGATTTCTTTTCATCCATGCTGATAGCGTTCCCGTATTTGTTTTTCCTAAATCAATTGTAAGTGATTGACCTCTCAAGGCTTTTATTGTTCTAAGGTTTGCTATTTTTTGTACTTTATAACTCATAAGTATTTTATTTCCTTTGGAGGTTTACACATAAAATATTTTTTATGTTTGATTGTTTTTAAATTTTGTTAATCTTCGAATTGCGAGTTCATAAGCCCAAAGCTAAAGATTAGGTAAAAAAAATATTAAAAAAAAGCATAAGAATAAACCTATGCTTTTTGTTAACATTTATATCAAAGCAATTATACTGCAGTATTAATACCTACAGCTAATTCTCCCATACTAGACTCACGTATAACGGCGATGTCTGGAGTAGCTATTGTTACAGTGTAAAAGTTTGAAGATTGAGAACCAGTGTAAGCTCTTTCAAGTCCACTTAATTTCAATCCTTGGTCTGCACCAAATAATTCATATAAACCAGTTGAACGATCTACAGCGATAGCAATTACTCTTGCTCCACCAAGTGCTTCTAATACTTTTCTATCCTTAGCTGCTTTACTGTACACAGTAAAAGCTATAGAATGAACAAACATTGAATCACCGTCATCTTTAATTTCAGCTGTTATATTTGGAATAACTGAATAGTCAGTTCCTTCGAACACATATTGTGTCGCTCCAGTCTTCAATTCTATATTAGTTAATCCACCTTCGTTGTTGTTTGTTGCATCAGCCTCTCTAGTAGCCATTGATAATGCTTTATCAAAATCATCATAATTTACTAGAATAAGGTCCTTGTCAACACCAACTGCAGCGTTTACAGTAGCACAATCTCTTGTGATACCTGCTGCGATTAATCCATCACATAAACTCATAAGTTGTATTTTTAAAAATTAGATTAATAGATAGGGTTCCAACTTAATGAAACCCTTCTATTATTATTGTATTTGTACTTCGTCTAATTTATTAAAATTATGCGATAGTTTGATCAGTATAGAAACATACTTCTTCTGGTCTTACTAAGAAGATATCAATTGCGAAAGTCAATAACATTCCGTACTCTCTACCGAAGTTAGAAATTCTATTTACTTCTAAGTTGTTGTAGTCAGAAGATAAAGATGTACCTAATTGGATAGCATCAGACTTCATGTCTCCACTCATTGAAGCGAAAAGGATTTGGTTATCTGGGAAAGATGGGTTTTCGATAATATCGTAACCTGCATATCTCATGATTCCAGCATCAGAAATATCAACTCCTTTGAAGTTTAATTCTAATCTTTGAGCTTCTTTGATTAAGTCAGCAGTTCCATGAGATACCATGAACTTACGTCCTGCTCTCTTTCTCATTGCTTTAGTTTGCTTTTTGATTAAAAGCTCTAATTTTTGGAAAATGTTAGAAGTTGTTAAAGCAACACCTTCATTATCTCCAGCCTCTCCTGCAGATGCACGAAAAGCGATTGCGCTGTTTCCTACTACTTGAGTTGGAGTTGCGTCAGCACCATTCAATACAGTTAATCCATTAGATGCTAATTGAGAGATCAATCCACCAACTAAACCTGAAGTTCCGTTAGTTAATTCATCCTCTACTGCTTCAGCAGAAGTACCTAAGAATAACTCTTCTAAAGTAGATTGTACTTCAGTTGGTAATTCTTCCCATTGGAATTCTCCATTTGGTTGGTATTCTTTCCAATGTGTGTGGTAGTCAGCTGGATCAAAAGTTTCAAAAGACTCAACGATTGCTAAGTTTCTTTTGAAGTTTTGTTTCTTGCTAGAGTTAGCTACTACAGATGCTGGGTTAGCGCTGTATGCTCTTAATACGTTTTTGATGTCGTGCTTGTAACAGTTGTAACCGTCTTTGTCACCTTCATTCATGTAAGCTAAAGACTTCTCTACGAATATGTTTCCTGTCAATGCTCTTGCTAATACTCCTACTGGAGCTTGTCCTACGTTAAATGCCATAATTTTAATTTATTAATAATTGTTATTTTGAGACTTTCATTAGCGTCTCGATTGTTTAAATTGAGACTACTACAGTCCTCTTTTGGTTTTTAATTGTGAAAATATACTTCCTTTGCTTGCACTTGGAGTTGAAGTAACTCTAGCCTCTGGCTTGAAAGTTGATACAGTATTGTTAGCTAATGTATCAATAGCTTCTGTTGCGATGTTTTCGAATTTGTTAAGAGCTTCGAATTTATTTTCATATTCTCCAAGCTTAGCTTCTAGAGCTTCAATACGTGCTTCTAAAGCTACCATGTATTCATCCTCTTTCATCTCTTCAACTCCTTCTTCCATCTTTGGCTCATCCATCATTTCTTCTTCCATAATCTCTTCTTTCGCTTCGATTACTTCTTCTTCCATAATCTCTTCTTTAGCTTCTGCTTCAATTTCCTTAGCTTCAACTTCAATCTCTTTAGCTTCAACTTCGATTTCTTTAGCTTCAACTTCGATTGCTTTTGCTTCAACTTCGATTTCTTTTGCTTCAATAGCAACTTCTTCTTTAGCTTCAACTTCGATCATTTCTTCGATAGGTGCTTCCATCTTTGGTTCCATTTCCATCTTTGGCTCTTCGTCCATCATTTCTTCTTTTTCTGAAACGATTTCTTCTTCTTCCATTTTTGGAGCTTCACCTTCGTTAAATTCACCTGCTTCAGGAGTAGATTCTTCTACACCTTCTGCTGAACGATCAATCTCAGATATTTTACCTTCAGAGATAGTAAGCTTACTACCGTCAGATAAAACGACTTGTCCTTCTTCCATAGAAGTTCTGTCTCCTACACTATAAGTGCTTGGATTCGTTTGAAATATTTCTATTTCTTGACCTTCTAAGTCAGAATAAATTTGATTGATAAATTCAGATTTGTTTACCATTCCTATTACTTTGTTTAGGATGTTTAACGTCTTTGACATATTTATCTCATTTTTATTGTTTGCAGTCATTTCATATGACTTTGGTTTAATATCTACAATCATGTCAGCAAATCCGTATTCTACGGCTTCCTGAGGACTGAGATATGTTTCGTTATCCATGAGCTTTTTAATTTGCTCTTTATTTAATCCTGTGAAAAATTCATATAATTCATACATCGTATCCTCAAGTGCTCTCAAGTTGTCAATGTATTGTTGTAGATCATTAGCATTTACATATTCTAATAATGGAACCATAGGGTTGTGTACCATTACTTCTGCACTGTTACTGATTAATTTAATATCAGCCACTAACATAATTAGTGATGCAATAGAATAACTATTTGCTGTTACTACTGTTACTATTCTCTTTCCTTCTACAGATAGACTATCAAGCCATACCATTATATCAAGACCCTCACAAACCGAACCTCCTGGACTAGCAATCTCTAATACTAATGTATCAAATTTACTAATATCTCCAGCTTGCTTTTGTAAATCACTTAATGTGATTTCTTCTGAAACTACTCCATGTAATTGTATTACTTTGATAATATCTGAACCTGACTCAGAAAGAATCTTCTTTGTTTTTTTGTCCATAATTTATCCTCCTACAGTTGTTAACTCTTCTCTAAAATTTACTTGATTTTGAAAAGATTGATATGATGATTCTGAGAATGTAACATTTCCAGATGCTCCACCCATTACATTATTAGCTGCTGATGATCCAGCTGCTCCTCCTATACTTGGGTCAATTCCTAACCTTGCTGCGTTATTTGCAGATAAAGATGAAATAGTTTCAACATCAACTCCTGACGCTCCTGCTGAAATCGCTGAAGTGTTGATTGATCCTGATGGAGCTGGTCCTGAAGCCTTTCCTCCTTTACTAAATCTGTTTTTCTTTATTTCTGCCAATCCCTTAACAATTGGTGCAACAGTTCCAGCTGCTCCTAAAGCCCCCATCGCTAACGATAGTGGTGGTGCATATGCTTTTGCTGCTTCTTTAAAAGATCCTGATATTGCTTCAGGTGCTGCCATTAACATTTTAGCCACTGCAACTTCTTGTGCAATACCAAATGAAGCTGCTGCTCCATCTAAAGCATCGTTTAAAACTTTATCCTTTAAACTCTTAGAAGCTCTTGCTTCTGCCTCTCTTACTTTCTCTTTGGCTTTTTCAGCCTTCTTATTAATTACCTCTTTTTCCTTTTCGGTAAGTTTGTCGTTTTTTAAATCATTTAATCTTTTCTTTTCAAGATATGCTATTTGTAGCTTTTCCCTCTCGTCAAATTTTAATTGATCGTCTTGCAATAATCTTTGTAACTCTAAAGCGTCTAACTCTAATTGCTTCTCAAGTCTTTTCTCTTCAGCAACTTTAGCTTTTTCTTCGTCTTCAAGTTTTTTAATTTCAGCTAATTCAGCCTTCTTAGCATCATAAAGATCGTTTATAGCTTTTTCAGCATCTTGTTTCTCTTGTGCTGAAATTGCTAAACCTTCTAACTCAGCTAATTGTCGCTCTCTCTTTAAAGCTAACTTTTGTTCATTTGTTTTAGCTTCTTGATCTGCTGCTTGCTTTGCTATATTCTTTCTGATTTCAATTAATTTCTTTCCATCAGATTCTTCCTTCTTTATTCTAGCTTCATCTTCTTCTTTAATCTTTGCTTCAGCTGCTTTTTTATCTTCAGCTTTTTGAATTGCTATTGCTTTATTAATTTTAGATTCAGCATATCTAGCTGCTCGAGTTTGGTCTTTTACGTACCTCTCTATAAGCTTTAACTTAGATTCTTGAATCTTCTCTTCAGCTCTAGCCATTGCACTAACAGCTTCATCTATATTCTTTTGAACTGCTCCTTTGTCAATACCTTTTCCTATAATAGGAACATCTGCCAAATATAGTATTGCTTGATTTGCAAATTTCTTTATTGCATTTCCCAACTTAACAAAACCTTGTCCAACAATTTTTGCTCCTTCTATAGTATTAGTTTTAAGACTATCCCAAGAATCTGAAACTGTAAATCCAAAAAGTGAAAATGCTTCAGTTAAATATGTTAATGTATTTGTTAAAAGTTGAATTGATCCTCTTGCAAGATCATTTAACACTCCAGTTCCATCTTCTATATTTAAGATAAATCCTTCCCATGCAGATCCTAATTTGGTTACATCACCACTAAGGTTATCTAACTTTGTTTCTGCTAATGCTCTTGCTGCATCTATAGCTCCTTCTTCTGTATTTGCTAACTGTTCATTTAACTTAGCTATATCTTCTCCTGATTCAGCTAATGTCAATAATGACTTAGAACCAATCACACCTACTAAATCAATAGCTGTGTTTAGTTTGTCTGAAGAATTTCTTACTTTCTCTAAACCTTGATCTAGAGTCAATCCTTCTTTTGCTAACTGTATGAAGACCTTAGATAAACCCGTACCTGCAATAGACCCTTTCAAACCATTATTTGCTAATGCTCCTAATAGTGCTCCCGTTTCTTCTACAGTAACTCCTAAAGCTCTTGCTGTTGGTGCTGCTAATTTAAAAGATTCAACTAAAGAACCAAAAGATTGTGCAGACCCCGTTGCAGAAGCTGCCATTACATCCACTACTCTTTTAGTTTCTGATGCATCTAATCCAAATGACCTTACTACCGAACCAGCAAATTCTGCTGCTGATGCTAAATCTACATCTAGTGCAGCTGATAAATCTAATATTGATGGAGTAGCTTGTTGGATTTCTCCTGCTGAAAAACCTAATTTTGCAAGTTCCGTTTGTAATTTAATTACCTCCGTTGCCGTAAAAGCTGTACTTGCCCCTAAGTCCTTAGCTTGTTGAGATAATATTCCAATCTCTTCGCTAGTACCTCCTGAGATACCCTTCAAGGCAGATACTGCTTTTCCGAATTGAGCTCCTTTTTTAATAGCTCCGAAAAATGCTCCTCCTAAAGCTACTACTGCAATAACAATTGCACCAATACCAGTAGATGCGAATGCAGTTGTCAATCCTCCTAAAGCAGGAATCATTCTAAGGACGCCTGCCTTCGCAGTTGCTAATCCTTTAGAAAGTAGTCCCATACCTGCAGCTCCTTTCGCACCTGCAGATGCTGCTTTATTTCCTACAGAAGTTGCTGCTTTTCCTGCTTTAGCACTTCCTTTGGAAACATCGGCTTGACCCTTCTTGAGTTTCTCAAATAATCTAGAAGCACCTTTTACAGCGCCACTAGAATTTATTTTTATATCCGTTCGGATATTATTGTTTTTATTTATAGCCATGATTTCTTTTTTAAATTAGAAAATGTAGATAATTATAATTTCTGAATTTACTACATTTGTTTTTATTTGTACATTATAGAAACCTGATCCATCTTGAAAACTTATTTCTTTACTACCACTTAAAGGTGTTGTATTAAAAGAAACTGTTCTCAAAGTTCCAATAGGATTAAGTGCAAGTGCATCTATTTTTTGATATTCTAAAATAGCTGTCGTTGGATTTGCTGAGAAATTGTTATAACTATAATTAATTATTCCATTTCCTTGTGTTAATCCAAAGTTATTACCCGAACTTATATCTATTGAAGGTTGTACTACTGACATATCTCCAATTTGAACCTCTACTTCATTTGAAGTGATTCCTTGTGTTGAATCTGTTGCCGTAACTTTATAATAACCTACATCGCTTGCACTTAATGTTAAAGTGTTGCTCGTTTGTACGTTCTCATATGGCGAACTTGGTGTAATTGTTGATTGAAATTGATCACCAGTTTCCGTTCCTCCACTCTCAGTTAACTTCTTATAAGTTACTACCGTTGCTCCCGTTGGTGCATAGTTATAGTAATTTAAAGTTGCTGTAATTGTAGAACTTGATCCAATAGGAATTGTTGTGTCTGAATATACACTTAAAGTAAGATCAGGATCTCCTGAAGGCGTTTCAACTATATCTCCATTAAAGTTATCTATAAGCTTTATTAACTTAACTGTAACTGGTTTTGTTTCATTTGAATACTCCTTTACTTCTTCTATTATATAAAAACCTCCTAATTCTTCAACATAAATTGGTTCAGATAAATCTAACCCATTAATAATCTCTACAGGAAGTAAGAACTTTGCATCAACTCTAATAGCTTTATCAACTAATTTATACCATAATTTAACTCCATTTGGTATAATTGCATAGTTAACATTTGCAAATTGATCTAAGCCCGTAAAATTCCCTTCTGAATCACCATTAGCTCTTTCTTGTTCTAAAGTTCCTAATGTGGCTTGTAATTCTACTAATCCTAGTCCTTGGTGTGTGTATTCAAAATAGGGAGTGGTTGTATTTGGAACCTCTACCACATTTTCTACATCTTTATAAAGACTTACACTATCAATTGAGAAATCCTTATATTTAGAATCCTCTCCTTGATTTGCTAATATTATATCAAAGCTATTACCTTGATAAGGATCTGATAATCCTATTCTATTCTTTTTCGCGAAGTTATTTCCATAATCTGTATTGTGAATAAATCCATTATATCTTAATAAATATTTTGACCAATCTGAAAAATTACCTGCTTGTTTTTGATTCTCATATTCTCCATAGCCGAAAAACTTAACTGTTTTATCTTTACTATTTATATTCATAAGAATTCCTTCTTTATGCATACATGAAGATAATAAACTTTTAATTGAATTTCTAGGTGCATTATGAGATAAATCTACATTGTCAGGCAAATATTGTCCATACTCATCAAAAGCTACTACACCCTCTGGTAAGTAAGTTTCAGTAATATTCATATTTGTAATTCCTCCACCTGGACCATTCATTAATCCTCTTGTAACTTCAAACATTACTCCTATCAATTCAGAAGCACCACTTGGAACTGTATTGAATTGAACCTTATCTAAGGTTATATCTACACCATAGGTAGAGCCTGCTGTTTGATTTGTAGTTGGTAAAAGTTCTTGTATTACATTTCCTCCTGGAGTTGCATTTTTCCAAAATGCCCAAATATATGATATTTGAGTTCCTCCAAATTGAGCATCTACATCAGCAATAAAATGCATCGTTCCAACATTTCCTGCTGAATTGTCAGGTACAAAAACTGTATTTGAACTTCTCCAAGGAGTAGTTCCAGTCGGTCCAAATGTTCCTTGACCTACAAATGTATCAGTCCAATTAGGTATGTCATTTGGTCTCAAACTACTAGTTCCTGAAAATGTAAAGAATGAGGCTGAATTATAAATTCCCAAAGTTTGTTGAGATTTATATTTTATTCCTGGTGAGGTAAATGGATGTTGTATTGTTTGAACTCCACTTTGTCCCTCCTTACTTTGATCTTGTCCATCATTTACAATGTATGTACTTTCTACTATATCCCAATCTACAGAATCATCATAAATTGGAGTGTATCCAAAAGATTCAGTAGCTAAGTCAAATAAAGACTTTACATTAAATAATGGTCTTGATTGATATGGATTAAAAACATCATCTTGTCTTAATTCATTACTATCTAATTGAAACTTATCTCCAATAGTATTTAAACTATTTGGAAATGAGCATAATGAATAACCTCTAGTTCCTACATTAGGAAGCTTTGTTAATAAAGCTGTTTTATCCATGTCATAATTTCTCAATTCAGATATTGCTGTTGCATAATCCGTTGGAAATTCTATAACTTCATCTTGAAGTAATTCTTGAAAAGTTGTAGACCCCCACTTTGCAGTAAGTTCTAAACTTTCATCAATAAAATTAATATTTATTTTTCCTTCATTTGTGTTATTAATAACTACAAATCCACTTTGTAAGATTTTATCTTCTACATAATATCTTGCAATGTATTTTGAATTCATAGCTTTTGCAAGTTCACTAGGATTAAAAACATTTAATCCTAGGACTTGTATGTTATGATGAACGTGAGGAAGAGAAAAAGTGTTTGTGTGACTAATCTCTCTAGTTGCAACTTTTCCAACTTTGTTTATAACAGCGTTGTACTTAATTGCAGCATCTTGTTCAAGCCTGAGAGCTTGCCACAGTTCATCTTTATATATCTCTATTCTCGTTTCCATATATATCTATCTTGTTTTTTGCATTGTAGTTGAGATCGAACTCAATGAGACAGTAAAGTCTCCTCCATTTGCTTTATTATCTAGTGGAGCATTTGCTGACGTTAATCTCATCAACTCTAATTCTTCACCTTGATCCCTCATATAATAAACTGCAGGTGAAGCAATAATGCTTTGCACTATACTTAATTCATCTGTAGTTAATCCTAATTCCTTTAAATTTATAGAATAACTTGTAGATATTCCTGTATAATTTACTGGAATGTAAGGATTTCCATTTGTAGGTAAGGTTGATTCAAACATTCCTACTTGAATATTTCCTTGGTATTGTTTCGCTTGAGATTCTTTCTTTAATTTGAATCCCCAACTCATCCATCCTCCACGTCTGGATTTCCAAACAAGCTTTCCTCCATCTGCTTTTCTATCTGCTACTACCTTTAAAGTAGGTTTATATACAAATAAATCTTCTCCATCTGGATTCTTAAATATTTGAATCCTTACATCAGAAGCATCACTATCTTTTCTAAAAGTATATGTGTATTTTTTCCAATTAGTAGTGGCTGACTCTTGAGTTATTGATAAGTAATTCTTAGAAACTTGAATTCCTTGAACAAACAATCCAAACACACCTTCACCCTTTATCCAAATTGAATATGTAACCATATTTCCACCTGGATCCTGACTCAATATAGAATTTGAAATAAGTGATACAGCTTGACTAGGATCTGACATTACATATGCATTAGACCCTCCAATAGGATCAGATTGACCACCCGTTATAGTTCCTGAATATAAAGTATATTTACTAGTATCTGTGAATGTATCATTGAATATTAAATTTGTTCCAAACTCAACTTTTTGTGTAGTTGGAGAAAAATTTGTACCTGATGATAAGTCATTTAAAGTCGTTCTTAAATGAGAATAACCATCCCAATAAATATCTGAAGCATAAAGTCCAGTGTAAGGAGAGTAAATATCTTCACTCAATATTGTATCACTTCCAACCTTTGCTTTGAAATTTGAAAAAGTTCTTCCTCCTATTATTGGAAGCTTTTTAATTACAGTTGGAGTAGATGTTTCATCTGATTGTATTTTAAATACATAGATATATTTACTCACTACTGATTGCCAACTTGTTGATCCATATATAATTTCATTAAGATTTGAAAAATTATATACATTTGCATCATGATATTGTTGAGCTAATTTCATTAAATCTATAGACAAAGGTTGTCCTGGATTAATGTCATAAACTGCATAATCTACTACTGTATCAACAACAGTTGATGTATTGGATGTATCTAAAACTTCTAAAAGAACAGTTATCTTTTTAGCTGTAGAAACACTTTCTGTTATTTGAACCCTTAAAGGCTCATAAAGATAACAATAAGTTGCAATACTCGTTGCCTCTTGTCCTATTATTTCGTTTGCAATTGTTAATGCCATAATTTTTTATTTTAAAGTTATAGCCAATTGGCTTTATTTGAATATTCCGTTGTAGTTATTTAACCACTCTTTTCTTTTCTTACATGAAGGACAATCTTTGTACTTCTCTGCTAAGGTTGGAACAACTGCTTTAATTAAGCCTTCCACTTGGTCTCCCAATTTTTTATCTTGTTCCATATTTAATTTTTTAGTTTTGAGCAAAGGAATTGCACCTTCGATTTCTAGATGTACAGTCTAGTGTTTTACTTTTAAACTACTCAAAAGTGATCAGCGCTTGTCAGTAATTTGGTTAGCGAATTGATCTTATAAAGTAATAGTAAATCTCTTTAGATTTTCATCGTATGATTTATCTAACTTTTTAATTGTATCATTTACATGCTTTTCATTTACTTTAGTAACATATGTATTCATATGTTTATTTAAAGCTTCTTCTAAAGCGTTAGGAGCGTTAGGTACATAGTTCTTAGTTCCTTTCTTACTAATGCTTTTTGCAATTGCAAATGCAGCACCTCTTGCTTGAGATGATCCTCCTGATACAATTCCTTTTTTTGAAACCCATTCTATTAATGGGTCTAAAGGAGGCATCTTTCCTGGACCTCTTCCATATTTTGCAAATTGAAGATGTGCTGGAGTAAATAAACTTAATGATAAGAAGTTATTCACCTTTATTGTTGATTTCTGTGTTGTATACTGATCTAAGTCCCCCTTAACTAACATCAGAAATTCTCTAGTTATTGAAACAAAGCTCATAGTTTTTTATTTTAACAGTTACTTACAGATTGAGATTGCATTGTAAATCTACCTAAGACTCCACTATGCTTTCCTAATCCATATTGAGGTGCTAAAGAATAAGATATATTTGTTAACATATCTTGACCTTGCACTTTTTGATATTGAATTAATTCAGAATACAATGCTCTACAAAATGATTGATATAACATCGCCATCTCTTCTGCCGTATTCTCAGCTAACTCTTTTGAAGAGTCTTCAGCCTTATCCATTAATAATACAACTACGTTAGTAACTGGATTATTTAAGAAACCATGCTCATCAAAATCAATAGTTGATTCAAGGTCCCAACTAACCAACATAAGTGGTAAGTCTTCAACTCTTGTAATTCTATTAAGTTGTGTTTCAATTTTCTCTTTCGAGTTTGTAATGACTGCAGTAATGCCAACTGACTCTGCAGCAGTTTTTATGTCTGCGATCATATCTTTTATTTTTAAATAGATTTGTATTTCTCAATTCCTCTTGAACCAAAGTAAGCTATATATACACCAAGCAATAAGGATTTCAATAATTCAATCCACTCATTTGGAACTTCAAACTCTTCTACATAAAAAGAATCTAAGTATATCAATACCATAGTTGTTATTGTTAAGAATATCAAACTCAATGGTCTTACGTTTTTGCTTAAAAAAGAATCTGAAGACATATCTGCTTTCCATCTATCTGTAACGCCTTTCATCTCTTCGATATCCATTTGCATAACCTTTAAAGCAAAAGCTCTTTCTTCTTCACTCATGCCATTATCTTTATCTGAAATAACATCAATAGCTCCTTTAATATTTCCTGTAACTAAATTACCAACTACCTCGGCAGTCTTCTTAAAGTTTAAAGAACGTAAGAAATTACCTACGGCAGTTCCTGGTCCTCCGTTTTTTCTTAATTTTGGATTCTTACTCATATCTTTATTTTTGGAATAACAAACATTAATCTAGTCACCCTTTGGTGTACATTCTTAGTTAACTTGTGGGAATGTATTTTTGATTGTTAGTTTGCCATTTTATTATTATGTTCTTGATGCTTTCATTCTAGCTTCTTTAATTTGTCTCATATTATCTTGAATATGACTTTGAGTAGCTTTCGAATATGAGTTAGTTTGAACTAAATTATAACTCATTTGCCAAGCCTCTTTGAAAGGAAGATTAAAATCCTCACATATAGACTTAATGGTATTGATCACATTGAATTGTGACATTCTTGATCCACCTGCTTGATGGTAATCCTTATCCTCTACCTCAACGGAAAAGAATCTATTATTCCAATCATCGACTGATCTTTGAACATCTTTTACAATCCAATTGTAAAGTCCAAACATTTCTTTGAATGAATAATTTAATATTTTATTTTTAAAGTCTTCGAACTCTTGTCCATCGCTTTTATAGTCACCCTCATTATTTTCACTATAACATACTATTGCTATACTTTGAGTAATTACTTGTAACATATTTTCTTCATTAGCTCCTTCTCCTAGAAGAGCTTGCAACTCCATCATTGCTTGAAATGTTATGAAGTCTACGTTAGTAGGTTTTTTAATTGGGCAAGTCTTTTCTTGCCATTCCAAATTTTCAGGATCAATATTTCTCATTTCATTAGTAACTAAATAAGCTACTTTGAATTGCTTTATGAATTGAAACTTTCTTGTGAACCAATTATTCTTATATCCTATAACCTCAGTCATGATCTCCTTGTAGTCGGGAGTAGATGCTGCCATTAAGTGAAGGTGCTTCAACTTAACTGTGGGAAGTATTTTATTTTTTATATCCATGTACTTTGTTTTGTGCAAAGATATAAAAGGAGTAGCATTTCTACTACTCCTATATAAATTATATTTTAGATAAGATATCCATAAGAGCCTCTAACTTCTTTTGAAGTTTTTCTTTTTGACTCGGTACACCAAACTTTATGTTTGATTGAATAATCTTGATATTCTTTTCAATATCCTCTTTTGAAAGTTTAGCTTTTTTTAATTTAACTACTTCCTTCTTATCTTCTTTCTCTGCTAGTTTTGCTTGCTCTAAAACCTTATCAGCTTCAGCCTTCGCTTTCTTTTTTGCCATAGCCTCAACTTCTTTTGAAACCTCTTCCTTATCTAATCCTAAAGATTCCAAAGAACTCTTTATTTTCAATTTGTCGATAGCATTATTAATCATTGTAACTTTCTTAGTACCAGCCTTCCAAACCTCTGGAATACCTAACTCTTTAAACTTTGCAAGTAGATCATGGTATTTAACCTCACTTAACTCTTCAACGTTTATTGTTTTTTTTTCACTCATAATGTTATATTTTAAATTAATACTCTTTTTTGTAGTATAATTAGAAAAATACAATACTAAATCATTCAATTAACTACAAAAGAAAAAATTATATCTTAATAGTTGATATATATGTATATATATATCAAAAATAAAAACCACTTTTTCTTCTATTATATGAAGGTAAGCTAATTTGTTGATAATTAGTTAGTTAAAATTAAACAAAAAGGAGGAAAAAAAACAACAAAAAAGCACTATTTGTTAAAAAAACACCAATAAATCAATAAAAATATGTCAAATTACTATTGTAAATGGGCAAATTAAAGTACATTTTAGTAAAAAAAACCTCAAAAAACCCTTATATATAGTACAAATATACCAATAAATACTAAATAATTTACAAATGTAAACAAATATCTCTATGGATATAGTATTAAAACCTACATTTAAAGCAAAAGTTTGCGATTTTTTTACATACTTAGTCAAGTTAGGGATTATTTGTTTTTGTAATAATTAATTTTCGACTTCTTTTTTATTAATATTCTTTATTAATTATCTATTGTAATTATAACATAAATAAAAACCCTTATTTAAATCCTTGTTTTTTTTTTTTGGGTTTTGTTTCTTCTATTATATGAAGGTAAAAAAAACCCTTTATTTAAAAGGGCTAGAGAGTACCCCAAAAAGACGGTTTTTTTAAACAATAAACGCTAAAATATTAAAAAAAAGTAAAAAAGTTTTGGTAGTTCGAAAAAAAGAACTATCTTTGTATTAAGATTGAGAATAATCTCAAAATCAAAACCTATTAAAATAAAAATTATGAGTACATTATTAGAAAGGCTAAAGCCAAGTTACAAAAAAATTATAGATAGTAAAAAAGATCAATTTCCAACATTGGTTGAAGGCGTGATGAAACACCTAAGCAAAATTGAATTAGTATCAGATATGAAATTTGGTGTTTGGGTTGATATTAAATTCTTCACAAACGCAAATTCTCCATATGAGTTATTTTAATAATTATAAAATATTTGTTTGACAAAATAGATTGGGAGTGTAAAAGAACATGACAATGAGCTCCTAGTCTATTTTAAATAACAATTAAGACAATTGAAATAAATTTTAGTACAAATACATTAACAAATAAAAAAAGTCTCTTAAAAGAGCTAAAAACAAGATGAACTTACAAAGATTAGATAGATTAATAGCCGAGTTAGAAATAACAGATGAACCATTAGCTAGTTTCTATAAAAACAAAAGAAAAATTTTAATAAAAAAAATTAATAAAAATGTTGCTCGTAAGTTAAAAGAGTAGTATCTTTACAAAATAAAACAAACAAATAAATTAAAAATAAAAATTATGGGTACAATTATTAGATTAATCAAAGAAAGAAAAATTAAGAACAATCAAACTCCAATTAAGGTAGTTAAATTATCAACGGGACTAACTTGTTTCCATTATGCTAATGGAACAGTAGATGTAAGATATGAATAGATTCAAAATGAGTGAGAATGCTAAAGAGACTTTAGTATTCTTAGTAAAATTAACAACGTTGGCAATAGTAGCTTTAATAGCTGCCAAATTTTTAGGAATGTAAATTAATTAATAACTAAATAAATAAAAAAGAATGATTAAAAGTATTGACAGTATTAATGTATCAAAGGTTTCAAAACAGCACTATAGTATTGAAATTAATGGAGAGGTGATTGGAATATTAGAAAGAAGTGAGCTAAGATACCTAATCGAAAAACTAGATAATGCCATAGAGGTTGGTGTTATTAAGAAGGTAGAGGTAGAACCTATGACTAGTGAAGAGTTCATGGAGCTAATTAAACAAGGTAGAGAAGCTGATGCTAATGACGAGGACTGTCTCGCGTGTGGAAGTTAAAAACAATTATACAATGACAATAATGATCGTAAACGGAAAAAGGTATTTACTAAATACCGAAATGTGTGACAAGGCTCAAGATGAGACTGCACAAAGAATTCTAGGAGCATACCCACAAGATGCTGTTGTTGAATTCGAAACACCTACACTACAAGATGTAGCACCAAGAACATTGGGACAATTAATCAATAAATATAAATAAATCATGTACGAAAAAACAGTGAATCACGTAAAATTTTATCAATTAGTAAAGACTAATGGATTAAGATCAGCATATGTAGCATATGTAAAAGACAATGGAACCTTAGACTTTAAGAGTTTCGAAAATAAGTATAGCAATTAAGATATTTCTTCGGACGCTACCGTAGGATTAAAAAACACTAGTTTGTCGATAGAGCTCTTTAAACTAGTGTTTTTATTATTAACTTTAAAACCAAATATAATGAAAGAAAAATTTAGATACAATGTATTTGCCTTCATGGTATATTCATTTTGTTGTATAGTGTACACAACAATAAAAATTTTATTAAGCATTTTTAACACCATATTTTTATGAGATATAATGGACATAAGAACTACGAAACATTACAATGCCATAGCGAGTTATTAAAAGACTTTGTATTGAGTCAAAGTGATTTGCAAAGTGGAGTATCCATCCTTGGCGAAAAACTAAGGAGCTTTGTAATTAATAACCTACCAATGTACGATCAATCTAATGTCGATGATCCAATAAGCAATAAGATAATAATCAATTGGGTAGATAAGGTAGATTTTGACGGATTAGCAAAGCTCTATATGATGATGTATAGATAGATGTTAAAAAAAAATATAAGGCTCCTCTAGGAGCTTTTTTTTTTGCGAAATTTTTTCACTTTTAGTACAAAAAAAGAGTCATACTCAAATTAAGAATATGACTCTTTGTTTTTAATTAAAACTTAATATTAAGAAAATATAACGTTAAGTTTTGATTGAGTGAGTTTGTGATGTGATCTAAATTCGTTAAAAGAATGTTCAACGTTCGATCCCCAATTGTGACCAGGTCCTCCTTTTGTTGGATTTGGTTCTATACCTTGTGAGATTCTAGTAAAAGACTTATACAAAGCTTTTATCTTACTAACTGGTAATTCTAACTCTAGTGAGATGTCATCTAATAATTGATTCCAATCACAATTGTTGTAATGTAGTAAGATCATGTCTAAGACGAATCTGTGTTCTTGTGTAGACCATTGATGTCTTGTTGAGGTTGTTTTTACTGTTTTTGATTTGTTCATAATAATTGTAATTTAAATTTTTGTTAAGGACTATTCCTTAACCTCTACAAAGGTAATACTTTGTTTTAGTTCTCACAAGTTTTTTTTAAAAAAAACTGAAAAAAAAACCACTTAACTTAATAAGTGGTTCAATCTCAATAGTTTATACTATTAATTATTTTTATACATCTTCTCCTTCTAGATACTTTTGTAAAGCAGCAAGGCTTCTCCAACAAACTTTCGCTAAGTGTAATACTCCATCATCGTCCATTGGATCAATACCATGATCTATCAAATGTCTCGTTAAAGCATCAAGCTCATCTCCTGATTTAGACCTATCCCAAAATAGCTTCTCTCCATTCTTGTGTTGTATATTTCCTTTGTTGCTCGCCTTAGCAACTTCTTTTAGTGCTAAAGGAAAATATTTTAATACTCCCGAAAATACAGGAGTATTCTTTCTTGCCTTTGCTTTTAAATCTTCTTTTTTACTCATATTGTTATTAATTGTTTTTAGTTAATATTTTTTTGTAATTAGTATCATGTCTAAAGTTATAAAGCTTCTTCTTTGTAAAATTTTCTTTTAAGAACACATCACTTAGTGTTTGTAAATCTCCTTCGTCATCAATCATTTTTACAAATGTAGTGTTACTTCCATTGTCGTAGTCGATCTCGTCAACCCTATAATCACCTCTTCCATTTGTAAAGTAATCGCTTTGTCCTATGAAGGTGAATTGGTCTCCTTCTTTTACTTGTAATAATTCTTTTCGTAATGCCATGTCTTTTTTATTTTGATTGGTTAATTAATTGTTTTGCTCGATTCTCCATTCTAGAGATCATATTTAAGTTTATACTAATTCTTTTGATGTAGTGCTCTTTAATGTTTCCAAAATCATTGTATTGTAATCTTGAAACATCTTTAAGGTGAGCTTCATTCCTTGATCTTAAAACCTCCACCATTTCCATATAAGTAATGGCTTTAGTTAAATTGTTTTTAATTTTTAATGTATTCATAATGTATTTTTTTAGTTTATGTCTTATTGACTTTACAAAGATAAAGCAAATTTATTTAACTCACAAGCTTTGCGTTAAATTTATTTAATAAAATATTCAATTGTGCTCTTCTATACTTTTGTGAAGATTGTGTTTGTGTATTCTTAATTGTATCAATAGCGTTATATAAACCATCCTTTCCATATGCTGTACTTGTTATCATGTACACCACTCCATCTATTGAGAAGGTATTTGTATTTAAAGAAAGGTCTTTGTTTATAACGTTCATGATCTTATTTGTTTTAAAAGTTTTTTAAATTATAACTAAACTTCCTTCCTCTACTAATTCATAAATTCTATGTCCTTCCATTTCCATATATGCAAATAGGTCTTCATTTAACCACTCTTCGAAATCCTCTCCTAAGTCCCTAGTATGATCTAATCCAATTGTATCAAACATTTGGATCGTATTATAAGTGAAGTCTATCAATATAGTGTGATAGCTATAGTCACCTTTTAGTTGTTGTATATTGTTGTCCATGATATTATTTTTGTGTTAAGTTAATGTCTATGAAAACTGGCTTCTCACTAATTTTTTCAAATGCGATCACCTCTTCGCCTGTGTTAAAGTAAACCAACCCACTAGTCATGTTTACGCTAATGATTGGAGCAAACCCACCAATCTTAGAAGTAGATGTTTGATATCTAAACATTTTACATCCATCCTTTTGGATCGTATCCTTTAAGAAAGAATCCTTTTCCCATTGCTCAATAGGGAATAAGTTAAAGTAACTCATAGATTGAGGTAATCTAAAACATCCTACAGCATTAACTCCATTGTCGTTAAGTCTTTGAGACTCCCAAGTCTTTGTTCCTTTAAACGTCTCTAAGTTGGTAAAAGATAATCTACTCATAATTCTAAAATTTAATGTGGTAGTTTAATTACTACACTTCAAAGATACAAAGGATTTATTTAACCACCAAACTTTTTTACAGTTTTTTTTAAATTATTTTATATTTCGTAATAAGAGTTTGCTCTATAAGAACCACAATCCCAAGAGTCAAGGTGCTCACCATCTACGATAGCTGTTAAGTGACTCCTTGTAAGTATGATGTATTTCTTACCTTCTTCTATTGGAAATTTATTAACGCAATACGTTTTTCCTTTACTATTCTTTTTTGGTTTGTGCTTAGTGAATCCTAATTGTAATAAGTAATCTCCATACACCTCCTCAAAGTGTATTGCTAAACAAGATGGATGATGTAATGCGTAAGTGGTTAATTCTTGAAACACTTCTCTATAGGTTTTACTCGTAGCATGAACAATTGCTCTCGTTACACAATCGGCTACAAATAATTGTTTCTTTGTTCCGTTTGGGAAAATTTGTTTTCTAGGATTTGATTTTGTAAATTTCATAATTTTATTATTTAGTCTACTAGTTTATAGATTTGATAGTCACAAACATTGTTGTGTAATTCAATTGACTTGTTCTCAGCTTGTGTGTAGGAATTATAAGTTCCTATTAATGTTTTCCCCTTAGGGCTAAATTCGATTAGTGTGTACATAATTTTATTTTTTAAAGTCATCCATTATAGATGCAGAGTTTTGATCGTCTTCCATTTCTTGTTGAATGTTAACCCATTCTTGTGATTGATACTTATTGTCTTCTTGGTAATACATGATATTTGTTTTAAAGGTTTATTAATATTATAGGTATTGTCTTGTGATTGTTTCTTGTACTCTTTCACTTGCTTCAATCATTCCTATTGAGATTAAGTGATCTCTCTTGTTAGTTAATTCGATAATGTATTGTTGTTGTTCTAAGTAATTCATGTCTTTAGTTTTTTAGTTTGTCTTTGTTGACACTTCAAAGATACAACATTTATTTCATTGTACCAAACTTTTTTACAATTATTTTTATATTAATAATCAAATCCTTTACACTTTGTACTATAAGGTTTAGAGGCAAGTTCTATTCTTACGACTCCATCATAATCAACACACCATGTTCCTCTATGTCTACACTTAGACTCTTGACCAGTATCTAGTGTTTGTATCACTTCGATCTTTCTATCAAATCCTCCTTGGAATTTAGAAGTAGTTTTTCCTAAGTCATAATACTTTATGGTTGCGAAGCCTTGATCTATTGTCTTGATTAATTTCATAATATTTGTCTTTGTTTGTTACTCAAAGATACAACAAATAAATGAAACCACCAAACTTTTTTACAATTATTTTTACTTTTTTTTAAAAAAAAAATAGGCATAGGTTGGAGTCTACTCTCCCAAAATTTTTTAAATTTTAGCCCTTAGAAAAAGTTGTACTTTTTATCTACACTTCAAAGATAATACTTTTTTATTTAACCACCAAAAAAAAAAGGAAGTTTTTTAAACCTCCTCTTTTAATTGTTTTAAGTTACTAAACTACTAACGCCTTAGCCTTGTCTAGTTTGATATATTCTTTTGCTAATGACTTGTTAAGTTGTCTTACTCTTAACTCCTTCATTTCGATATCTTCCTTTGCACTCTCTAACCTTCTTTCGTTCACTTCCTTCTTCCATTTGTTGAACTCTTCTTTTGTAGAGAATACACATCCTTCTAATCTTTCTTTTGAAAAGTCTTCGAATACTTCCGTCACCATCTTCCATGAACTCTTTTGGATTACCTCATCTATCCACTCTTGATCACTATATGAACCATATAAGTCTACCTTATTTTGAGCATTTCTTTTGTATAGTTCTAATGTATCAACATACTCTTGGATTCTTTGAACTTTATTTCTTGACTTAATGCTATCTTTAATCTTGATAACCTCATCTAAGTTGTTAGCCTTTGGTAAAGATGTTTTAGTTATGTACCTAAGATGTCTTCTATTAATCATCCCATCAGCAATAATAACCTCAGTTCTAAAGTTGTGCTCTACTCCATCTCTTACAACTACTCCATACATTTCAAAGTTTCCTTTTATAGAATAAGAAGAGGTGAAGCTACTTACCTCATCACTATCCATTGTGTATGATGATATTGATTTAACTAAGTCCACTAACAATGCTAGCTCTATCATGTCTTTTCCAAATTCACTAACACTTCTTTTTGTTTGTTGCTCCTCATAAGCTACTCCATCCTTTACTGCTTTTTGAATTTGATCCTTCATGTTAGTTAGGACTACCTTTAATACTTTGTTATTTGTTTTGCTTATTATTTTGTTTGTAAATTTCATAATATTTGATTTTAAGTTTATTTATTAATTAGTATATTGTTCTTATTACCATTGCTATTGTTGATACTCCATTGTATTTTGAAGATGCATAATCAAAGTGCTCTTCAACCAATAATTGTACTTCTTTAGGATTGTTTCCCCACTTGATCAATCTTGCTTCTACTTTTTGTTTTAGTGATAATTTCATAATATTTGTATTTGTTTGTTTCTTACACTACAAATATACGAGCTTTATTTCATTCCTGCAAACTTTTTATTATTTATTTACGAAAACTTTTATTAAATGTTTCGTAACTTTTTCTTGTGTATGTAAAACTATTGTTGTATCTTTATAGTGAATAAGAGCTCTAGTAGTAGAGGGGAGGGTGTCCTATATTTTTTTTAAAAAATGATTTGTGCAATCCCCTTATAAAAAAAAATATAAGGCTGGTTGGAGTCTACTTCTCACCTTTGCTCGGTTGCTTTGTACACTACAAATATAATTCTTTTATTTGATTCCCACAAGTTTTTTTTTAATTATTTTTGGTTGAACCAATATTGGATATCATTACTCATTTTTGGATTGAATCTTCCTGGCTTCCAAGTAACCTGTTCAGTTAAAAGATTGATAATACAAAAATCATTTTCAAAAATTTCGTTTGAGTTGTTCAAGATATCTAAAGATGCATTCATAATTTCTAAGGTTTAAGGTAAGGTTCGTTCCCTACACTTCAAAGATACTACTTTTATTTCATTCCCACAAGTTTTTTTTAAATAAATTTAATAAAATCACTATTTACTTTGTCGAATGTTTTTACCATGAAGCTAAGTGCATTTTCATATGTTTTAAAATACTTTCTTGTTTCTTTAAAGTTATTCTTACTATCCATGTAATCTATATATACTTCCATGCTCTATTTTTTAGTTGAGGTTGTTATGAGTTTATTGCTTCTCTATATGATAAGTCTTCTCCTCTTTCTTGTGCCATCATCATTGATAGTCTAGCTAAGTGGTGTCTCATGTCATAAGAACTTGGAGTGATCTTTACCTCAACATATTGTTTTACTACCTTCACTTCTTCTACCTCTACCTCTTCTACTTCTTCTTGGTTGAATAAAGATGCGTAATCGAATTCTTCCATTTCTTTTATTTCTTTTTGTGTGTACATGATATTTAGTTTTTTAGTTAAGGTTTATTATTTAGCCATGAACGTAGCAACATATGTGAAGAAGTTTAAAACGTCCCCGTCCATGAAATCAATCTTAGTTAAGTTGTTTCTCATTTTCTTTTGAGTTTCAATACTTCTAGTCTCCATGAACTCAACTACTGCCTTTACAGGTATCATTTCAAATCCCCACTCTTTACCTTGTACTTCTAATACAGTATCTAAGCTAATTCCTTTTTCGTTTAATAGAGTTCTAAAATATTTCATCTTGTTTGTTTTTATTTGTGGAGGTTATTTCCTTCCTACAGTGTAAATATACAACCTTTATTTGGTTCCACCAAACTTTTTATTATTTATTTTTAATTATTTTCTAGACCCCATTCCGTTCATTGCTCTTACATAATCCTCATAAGAATCATTTTGTCTAGCTACTTTATAACCATTCAAGTTATTGAACACAGCTCTCATAACTGCAGGTGTAGATAATTTAGTTAAGTTTTTGTACTCTTGAGTTAAGGTTAAAGTTGTCATGATATTTATTTTTTAATTGTTATTGTTTCGCTTACTCAAAGATACAATCTTTATTTGATTCCTGCAAACTTTTTATTAATTATTTTATTAATGCTTCAATTATTTCTGATTGAGTTGAATTAGAATTATCTAACACATAAGCAAAATCTAATTGAGTTGAGGTAATGATAACTTCTGCTCCAAAATGTCTCTCCTCAGTATATACAAAAACTTCTTTTCCAAATACATCTATCTCTCTATTATAAGACTTTCCTTCATATAGGTTGCTTAATGCTTGATCCATTACTTCTTTAATTGTGATGATGTCTTGAATGTTTTCGAATGTAGTCATGATATTTATTTTTTATTAGTTTGCCTTATTGACAGTGTAAAGATACAATCTTTATTTGATTCCTGCAAACTTTTTATTAATTATTTACGAAACATTTTAATAAAAGTTTTCGTAAGTTTTTATTGTATATATCAAATAAAGATTGTATCTTTGTAATACAGTCTTTCAATAAAAAAAAAGAGACCGAGCTGTATTGTAAAGGTACGAATAAAAATCCACATAAACAAAAAAAAGATAGAAAGTTTTTACACCCTCTATCCTTTAAACCTAAAAATCTAAATTACTATACTAATTCTTTATCATATAAGACTGACCTCTTAACTTATTAAATAAGATGTAGTCATTGATATATCTATTTCTTCTATCCTCTCTTACCAATTGCTTATGAACTCCATGCTTTGCACTAATGATTACTACCTCAACTTGCTTTAAGTTTCTATTTGCTATTTTTATGTATGACATGATATTTGTTTTTTATTGTTTCGCCTTATTGACACTGTAAAGATAATACTTATTTTCTTAAATACCTAATAAAAAGGAATCTTTTTTTAAATATATTTTCTTAAATCTCCTACTATTGAATTGAAAAATCTATTAGTCTCAATTTGAGTAGCTCTATTCTTAGCTCTTGTTATCTTGTTCTCTCTTCTAACTATAACGTTAAGAGCGTCTATTATAGAGTTTCTATCGTCTCCAATAACTCCCACTCTCCATGACACACCATCGATAGTTAATCTATCACCCAGCTCTCTCTCAAACTTTGAATTCATATAATGAACTCCATCTACTCCTTTTGTTACGTTGTTAATTTTTACTAATCCTATATGCATAATTTCTATTCTTTTATTTGGTTCCCACAAGTTTTTTTAAAAAACTTTATTAAACATTAAAGCAACAGCTCCTCTATTTACAGTAACATAATCTAACAAAGCTTCAGCTTCACTATCATATAACTCATCGTATATATCTTCATTACTTACACCATAGTGTTTAGCTATGTTAGTTACTATTTCGTTCTCTACTCTCTTACCTACGTTTGTGAAAAATCTTGAAGTTCTTTGTGCGTTAGTCATAATATTTAGTTTTTTTAAGTTAGTATCTTTCGACACTGTAAAGATAATACTTATTTATTTAATACACAAACTTTTTTACAATTATTTTTAAATTATATTGCTTTCTTTGACCATCTCTTGATAGCATTTCTATAACTCTTCTCATTAGAATAACTTCTAGACCTCTCACTTATCTTAACATACTCTCTACCATCTTGCTTAATGTATGACCTATTGAATAAATCCTTAGTCCCATCCGTATATACATTATAAGTCTCACTTACATAAAAGAATATAACTTGCTCTACTCCGTTACAACCATCCTCCATTTGAAGTCTTGTACTTTCGATTGTGTTTGATGTTCTATAGTCTAATGTTTTCATGATATATGTTTTTGTTTCTTACTCAAAGATACAACTTATTTATTTAACCCACAAGTTTTTTATTAATTATTTTTGTAAACTTTTATAACCTCATCAAGAAAATAAAAAAGAAAAACCTCAACAAATTAATGATGAGGTTATATATATAGAATATACACTAAAGACTATCTTAACTCCATTCCAGTCAATTCACCCATTCTTTCATTAAGGTAAGCTCCAGCATTCATACCGAAGTTACCACCTTCTCCATTTTCATCAATCAATGTGTAATCCTCTACATGAGTATCTTCTATTAACTTGATATAGTCTCCAACTATTGTGAATACATTTGAACCTTTTAATGTGATGTCTATCGCTTGTCCGTTGTTTAAGTTTTCTCCCTTTATGTTTAATGTGATCATAATTTCTAGTTTTTAATCTATTGTGCCTTATTGACAATGTAAAGATACAATCTTTATTTGGTTCCTGCAAACTTTTTTACAATTATTTTTACTTTTTTTTAAAAAACTTTTCTAACCTCATCAAGAAAATAAAAAAGAAAAACCTCATCAACTAAGAAGAGGTACTACATATAATCATAAAGACTAAATGACTAAGCCCACTTAGTAGAGTCATAAGTCCAGTTACCTTCTTGATCCATTCCAAGTTGAGGGAATATAGATTCATATACCTCACTAGTAAGTTCACTATAAACTAATGATTTTGCAACGCCTTGATTAGCGAACCCTTCAAGCTCTACCTCTAAGATAGATTGTACTCTATCTACTAGGTTAGCTCCTTTGTAACGATTTACAAATCTAGTTACTTGCTTTGCGATTCTTTTGATTTCCATATTTGCTAGTGCGTTTATCATAATTTTTAGTTTTAAGGTTGTTGCTTCATTGCTACAGTGTAAATATACAACTTATTTATTTAACTCACAAGTTTTTTATTAATTATTTAAAAAACCTTTGAAAGAATTTAAAAGAGATTTAGTAGCCTTAACCTCTTGATCATACTCATAAGCTTGAGCCGTATCATCTATGTCGTACATAACCTCTTCTATTGACCATCCTACTACAAACTCACATGTAGTCATATACATACCTTCTACTTTATTACTCTTTACTATTTGAAATGATTTATAATGTGTCATAATATTTAGATTTAGTTTTATTATTTTTATTAGTCTATTACCTCAACTTCACTTACGTCATACACTCTAGATAACCAAACAATCATTTGCTCTTCGCTCATAACTCCCGTCAATTGCTCGTTTCTATTGTTATATACTTGATAAGCTTCATAAGGTGCATCTACTACATGAAGATTGATCAACCCCTTTAACGTTTGTGCAATTGCAATTTGTCCTCCTTCTTTTGCATATCCCATGTCTTCGATTGCGTATTCTCTTAGTAATTCGTTTAGTTGTATAGTAGTCATAATTTTTAGTTTTAGTTGTTGAGGTTATTCCCTCTCACAGTGTAAATATACAACCTTTATTTCATTCCTGCAAACTTTTTTTAAATTATTTTTAAAAAACTTTACTTTTATTAAAAAAAATAATTTAAAAAAAGTTTTAAAAAAACTTGTGTATATCAAATAAAAGTATTATCTTTACTATGTGGGAGCGAGATAGTTCCTTAACGGGCGAGACGAAACACCAACGTTGGAAGAGTAGACTCCAACCAGCCCTTTTTTTAAAAAAGATTTAAGGAAAGTCTGTACTACAAAGATACAACTTCTTTTCTAAACTACCAAATAAAAACTGATTTTTTTTAAAAATAATTTGAGGAAAAGCTGTACTACAAAGATAGGGAAACTTTTTTAATCCTGCAAGTTTTGTTTAAAACTTTTTTATAAAACCCACTAGAGGATGTGAGGTCTCTTACCTCAAATTACATTATTCGTAATACAACCCCTTGTTCAACCTATACGATCAATAATGAAAATACCATTTTTCTAAGAATATTTCAAAGAACCAATGATTTCTTGACCTAAAAAGTTACTAACAATTGAATGTTTATAAGTATTTTAAAGAAAAGTTCAAAAAAATTAGGAAAAAATTTAAAAAATTCGCTCATTTTCCACCACTTTTTCTATACCTTATTTTCTTTTTGTCTTTTATATAAAACTTTCTTTTACCTAAAAATACACCTTTTTTACCACTTTAACGTAACTGTCACGTTCTCATAGGCTTTATATAAAGACCTCTAATAAACTATCTC
>ENA-OSIY01000309-OSIY01000309.1-marine-metagenome-genome-assembly--contig:-NODE-309-length-28246-cov-11.922503_pt1 | contig 28246 bp, 22 predicted proteins | sample MGYA00237884_ERZ534233 | MGnify/ENA primary metagenome ERZ534233 (study PRJEB26412, sample SAMN06343840) | marine metagenome | isolation source: estuarine water | place: USA: Columbia River Estuary... | reverse complement strand
CAGCAAGTGCTCCAGCACCAGCCAAGAAAGAAGAAAAGAAAGCAAAGAAAGAGGTTGTTAAAGCTGATGCCACTAAAAGTGCTGCACCAGCCCCAGCTGCCAAGGATACCAAAACAGAAGCTGTTAAGAAGTAATCCACTTAGAAAATCTTTGATACTTGGCGGGAGTGATCCCGTCAATGTGATCGACGATGAAGATCTAATAACAACGTATCGTCGTAGAGATTTAGACAAGTCGGATAAACTCCAACCAGATGCAGATCTCAGTGATTATGTGTTAGTTAGATTAGCAGTAGCCAGAGCAAAAGCAATGGCTACATATAGAAAAGCCCAGGCATAAACTGGGCTTTTTTGTAAATACAATATCGGTAAGGAGACCAAAATGAAAAAATTATTAGCATTACAATTAGTTGCTATCTATGCAGTATGCCTTGCGGCTACTATGAACATGGCTTATGCTGAAGAAACTAAAACTGTGACTGCAAACGGCAAAGCAACAGAAGTACGTGTGCCAAAGTCATCTAAGATTGACTGCAAAGTAGCAGCCAACGCAGACAAGACTGAGTGCAAAAAGCCAACGAAAGCTATGCCAAAGATCGAAAAACCTGTAGTAGAAGCAAAACCTGAACCTGCTAAAAAATAACACGGCCCCTGCCACTGAAGTCATAGACTCACGCAGGGGTTTTCTTTTGACTAAAACTTTTATAAGATAAGTACATTGATAACAAAGAGAAACCATGGAACAACAATACATTAAACTAGAACATTCTAATCCCGAACATGAAGATTGGTTTGTGGTAAATTGGTGCCTTGGCAATACTTGTAACTTTGAATGTAGCTACTGCCCAGCAGCACTACATGACGGAAGTAAACGGTGGCCAGATACTACTACTATTAAAAACTTTATTGCCCGTGTTAAAGATCACTACTTTCATAAAAATATCTATTTTGAGTTTACTGGCGGCGAAGTTACTATGTATAAAGACTTTATTGAAATTTGTCAGTTCTGTACAGAGATGGGTATCAAAGTAGGATTGATCAGCAATGGGTCACGAACTATTCGTTACTGGGAAGAAAACAAGCAATTCTTTGACCATGTATGTTTGAGTTATCACCCAGAATTTGCAGATGAAAAACACTTTGTAGAAGTTGTTAAACTGTTGCATGATGACGTCCGCACCCATGTAAACATCATGATGAGTCCTGAGAAGTTTGATCACTGCTATGCAGTAGCAAACAAGGTAAAGAATTTAGGTAACATCTCAATGGCACTGCAACCATTGATTCACGATTTTGGTGACACATTATTTGATTACAATGATTTTCAAAAGAAGATATTTGAAAAACAGCACGACCTAATCACTAAGCATATTAAGTTTGACAAGACGTTTGAGTACTACCGAGGTGCAATGCGTAAGGTCAATGAAGACGGAACAAAACAGGTATCAAGCGCACATAGATTTATTAGTGAAAAGACAAACGATTGGTCAGGGTGGAAGTGCTATGCTGGTATTGAACAGTTAATTGTAGACATGGATGGTACAATTCATCGTGGTTGGTGTAAGGTCGGTGGAGTTATTGGGCACATCGAAGATGCAAAATTACAACTGCCAATGGATCCAGTTGTCTGTAACAAAACCATGTGCCACTGTAATTTTGATATCATGTGTACTAAGGAAAAAAACTAGTATGGTCGACAGATGGTGTATTATTGGTGATCCCAGATGTGGCAGTCATTGGCTACAGTCCAAATTGACACCGGTAGACTCTCTTGACGAATTTATAAATTATCCCATGTATGCCGATGCACACCACGATTTTATCTTTGATAACGATAATTTTATACAAACTGCTGATAACAAGCTCACTGATCCGTTGAGTTCAAATGAATTTATACAAAAAAGAATTGATCAAATCAAAAAAATACATTTAAAACAATCTATAAAAGGTATTATGTTTTGTAACAGTTATGAAATTGATTATCTAGAGATTATTAATACTTTGCATGAACGTAAATTCAAATTTATATTGTTGGAAAGAAATATGTTTGATAGAGTATTAAGTCAGCATATATTGGGTATTACACAATTTGCACACAGATGGAAAGGTAGAGAAGGATCACCAGATTCTCTGGAGCCAATTACTATCGATATAGGTAAGTGGCTTGAATCATTGTTCACTGCACATCAAGCTACTGAGTATAGGCGCAAGTTGTTTTTAAATTATGAATACATAACAATCAATTACGAAAATCTTATAGAAGATTGTCAAATAAAAGACATACCAATCCGGTTAAAATCCGATGATATTTTAAAAACATGGAACGTAGATTATAAAGATATTGTAACTAATATCAATGAACTACAAATCATATACGACTCTTTTATCAAAATGATTCCAATGTACTCGAGTTTTTTATTAAAACATGACAAATAAAATTATTCTCACCACCGTAGATCCATTAGAAACTATGAGATACTGTATTGTTGCCGGGCCACGAAGCGGTAGTACCTGGTTGGAATTTATACTAATAGAGCATCTAAAATCTATTAAAATGAATACAACACGTTTAGGAGAATTCCTTCAACCAATAGTTGCTAGAAATGAACAATTTACATTATCTAATAATAACAATATTGTATACGGAAAACAGGAGTGGGTAACAGATCAAGAAACATTTGAAGGTAGATTGGCTATGATACTAACCGGTAATCATAGCCAATCTATAACTATGCGACTGTTCCCACAGAATTATTTTTTCAACTTTGTTGATTATATAGATGTTGCTAAAAAATTTACAACTTGTAATTTTAAATTCATTTCGTTATATAGAAATATATTTGCAAGAGCATTAAGTTGGGCAGTGATGGATCAAAGCTCTATCATACACTTGTTTAATGTAAATAATATTCAATATCATACTACATTTCAAGGTAATAAAGAAAAAACTAGTGTTGAGCCGTTCTATGTATGCCCTATAAATTTTACAAGAATATTACTGATGGCAGTACGAGATGATATTGTTAGAAGGTTAATTTCTGAGGTAGTTGAGGTAGTTAATGTAGATTATGATAATTTAAATCATGATCTTCAACAGATTGGAATTACGATAAATCCTACACAAATATCTCCAGTGCATGAGTTGCCGTATAATAAACTTATAACAAACTACGATCAACTTTTAGACATTTATCAAAAATTAAAGAGTACCTTATGAAAACAATACCAATATTACCTGAATCTCCTGTAGCAGGCAATCCTATGGACACCATGTGCGAGTTTAAATGGAATTATCCAATATTTCAAATGGATCGTGGCGAGTTTAGAAGTTGTTGCCGCACCCCTTCGAAGCAGGTTCCTGAAGCCCTACTACAGGAAAAAGGGATAGATGCGTTTTTAAACAATGATGAGATTATTCAAAGCCGACTAGATTTAATCAACGGTGTTAGACACAGTGATTGTCAAAGTTGCTGGAATCTCGAAGACCGAGGAATGAAGAGTCCTAGAGAGCCAGAAAACTTTTGGAATTTTTTAAAAAGAGAACGTGTTATTCCTCGAAATATGGAATATAACGAAGAGAATGTACGAGTAGAACTAGGGAAAATTAATTCAGTAGATCACCCTTTCCTAAAAGCTAAAAACCCCTATATGATGGAAATCAGTTTAGGGAATACTTGTGATTTAAAATGTATGTATTGCAATCATCATTACTCAACACAATGGGCAACTGAATTAATAAAAATAGGTGAAATCACTCAAGAACAATATGATCGAGAGTTTCCAAAAACAGCACCAAGTTATGAAGCTAAGTTTTGGGAGTGGTTTAATACTGTCGGGAGTTGGAGCATACACCGCATTAATATGATCGGTGGTGAGCCACTTATTATTCCAGAATTTTATGAGTATGTCGAAAAAATGACTGCACAGTTTGATAAAATAATGCCGTTTAAAAAATTAAAACCAACGCTATGTATTGTAACAAATATGCATACACCTGCTAATTATTTTAATAGATTTATTGATAGGCTTCCTAACATTACAAAAGTATTTAATTTAGAAATTTTAATTAGTATGGAAAGTTTAGAGAATCGTGCTGAATACATTCGTAACGGCATCTCATGGGGTCGATTTAACTCAAATGTAAATAAAATTCTAGCTGTTAAAGATTGTGAGTTTCAAATAGGATTTTTAATGTCTGTTAATGTACTAAGCGTTGCCACTACAAAAAACTTTGTAGAGTATGCGACTAACTTATCAGATCAATATCAGCGACCTGTCGGACTGAAACAAAATATTGTTAACTTTCCTAAGTGGCAAAACCCCATGATATTACCACCAGAATTTTCTAAGTATCTGTACGACACAATCGAATACATGGAACAACATGTTAGTAGAATACCAAACCCGACAGATTTTCATGGTAGATACGATCAATATATGATATTTTTAAAGAGCCTTGCAGACAGCATGTTGAACAATGATGGTGACTATACTGAAGATCGTAAAAAGTTCTATGAGTGGTATAATACTTTTGACCAACGACGCAATCTTAATTTAGTAGAAACGTTTCCTGAATATCTTGAATTTTATAATATGTGTGGAAAATTATAATGAATAAAAGAAAATTTATTCCTATAAATGATATTACTGATAATGAGCTAAGGGTATGGACCATTGCTAAATTATTAGATATGGATTATGATTTAAATTTGAGAGATATTATAACCAAATATAATAGTGTAGGGAACTCTGACGCTGAATATACCGAAGAACTTCGAAAGCAAATTCCAGATAATTTTTGTCTATACCCATTTACACATTTTCAGCTAGATCCAGACGGTCGTGCAAGACCATGCTGTAAGTATAAAGTAGGCGATGCTGATTGGCAAGCTGATGTTCCTAAGCTACCAAGTGTTAATATTGAACAACTGTGGAATCAAGAAGCATTTAAAAATTTACGAGCTGACTTTTTAAATAATAAAAAGCCTGTTGGATGTAAAGCCTGTTGGAGCGAAGAGGCTGCTGGTATTCCTAGTATGCGTCTTACTAGAGAGAACGGAGGTAAGCAACATCCGTATGCAACATTCTTTAATCACATACCTAAAGTATCTCCTAAAACATTAGACTTTAAGCTCAGCAATTTGTGTAATCTTAAATGTAGAATCTGTACTCCTTTTTTAAGTAGTCAATGGATTAAGGAAGTAAAAGATTTAAAAATCCAAGACATGGGTAATCTTGAGTCATTTACAGATAACTCTAAAGAAAAGTTTTTAGCAAATCCTGACAACACACTTATACTTAAACAGTGGGCGCCGAGTATTGACTTTTTAGAGTTCTACGGTGGCGAACCGTTGATGCAACAAGAACATGATAAAATTTTAGATATCATGGCTACGCACGGTAACCCGGCAGCAACTAGTTTATATTACAATACTAATTCAAGTATTTGTAAAGAAAACTTCTTTGAAGTATGGAAAAATTTCAATCAGGTTATTATCAACTTTAGCATCGACGATATTGGTGATAGATTTGAATACCAAAGAAAGAATGCCAAGTGGGCAGAAACACTAACTAACATTGCACAATATCAAGAGCTGAGTCGTAAACATGGTGTAAACATGGACATTAGAATTTACACAACTGTTAGTGTTCTAAATGTTCTTTATCTAAAAGAATTTTTTGATGAGATAAAAAAACTAGGATTAAAGATAGTGCTCAACATGGTACACTATCCACATCATTATGCAATAACTATATTACCATCTAATATTAAAGATATTATAAAAGAAAAATTAGAAATAATTGACTCGTCTAATATGTTACATCATACTTCTCCATCTATTCAAAATATCATTAACTTTATGTACGGACATGAACACAGTCCCAACTTGTTAAAAATGTTCTTTACAAAGACAACGATGCACGATGAATACAGAAACGAATCGTTTAAAGATACTTTCCCTGAATTATATAAAATGCTAAAGGATTATCAATGAAAATTGGAATTTTTGGATGTAGTTATGCATGTCCGGTTTCAAATTGTGGTCAACCTAATTATAATATGTCTGGTAGGTCATGGATGAAAATATTAGAAGAAGATTTTAACTATACCGTAACGTCATTTGGCTCCAGTGGATCTAGTATGTATTATTCGTATAGTCTATTTAAAGAAAACTATAAAAAATATGATAAGATTGTTTTTTTAGGAACATATCCTGACAGAAAATATTGTCCAAATTTTGGTAAACAGCATGTTTTATTTTCAAATACGCATAAAGACTTTACTAATATTGAATACTATGAACCAATAAAAATCTATTTTAAATATTTTCATAACCCCAAAGAAGCAGACGATATGAAAGAATTAATGGTCGATGATATTAAAAAAATAGGGGGTAACAGAACTTTGTATATAGATACCCCTACGACCTTAGGTAAAGTAACGATCATGGAAGGCATGTCACGTATTACAACAGGAAATTTGCCGGATGATCATAGGTGGTGTCACATGAGTAATGAAAACAATTATATTTTTGCCTCTCAAGTAAATGATTGGTTAACAGGTAATCCTTTTGTATTTGATTTTTCAAGTTTTAAAAAACCAACAGTTAAGGAACTAAAAAGTTATTATGCTCTTACCTAACACATTTTGTACTTTACCCTGGACTAATATATCAACTGACGTTAATGGGTCATTGCGCCCATGCTGTAAATTTGCACAACCTGATATATCAAATGAGTATCAGTTACCTAACATGAAAGAAGGTAACTTGGATGTACTATGGAATGATATCCGATTTCAAAATCTAAGACAAGCCTTTTTAGATGGTAAGCGTCCCAAAGAATGTCGTAGTTGTTGGGATGAAGAAGCCGCAGGCATGCCTAGCTTTAGAGTACAATGGTCCAAAGATAAAAAGATACACACAGAAGGTATGACGTTTAATGCTATTGCGGAACAGGGTCCGCGAGCAATGGATTTAAAATTAAACAATGTGTGTAATTTAAAATGTAGAATATGCGGCCCGCAGGCCAGCTCAACATTTTTAAAAGAATATCAAGAACGATTTGACATTAAGATTGAAGATGGTGCATATTGGCTATCTAATAAGATATTAGGCACTGCTAACGAAGATGTTATTTTACAATGGGCACAAGATTTAATACATTTAGAAGTTACTGGCGGCGAGCCAATGGCTAGCCCAGAAAATATAAAAGTATTAGAGCTGTTGATTAGCTCTGGACGAGCCAAACACATTAGCATATTGCTAAACACTAATGGAACCCTGTATAATAAGAAGTTTCTAGATTTGTTAGTTAAATTCAAAGAAATTACACTTTGTGTTTCAGTTGATGATCTAGGCGAGAGATTAGAATACGAAAGATACCCAACTGAATGGAGTGTGGTACAAGAGAATATTAAAAAGTTTATTGCATTAAAAGAACAAAATAATAATCTTTTTTTAACACTATGTCCAACAGTTAGTGTGTTTAATGTTTACTATCTGTCGGAGTACTTACAATGGGCAAAGTCTATGAATATATTCACCTACTTTAACATATTACATTACCCGCCTAGCCATAGTATAAAAAACTTACCAAATGAATTAAAAGACATCGTGTCACTTAGACTTGCTGAACCAGAGTTTAATATAGTTAGAAACTTTTTACATTTAGCCAGTGATAGTCAAGTACTCATCAAAGAGTTTATAAGTAAGAACACTGAACTAGACTCATTCAGAAAACAACAATTTAAAACAACGTTCGGGGATTGGGGACAACTGATTATGGATTATAAAGATGAATAAACTTACAGCGGAGCAAATTGCAGAATATAATATTAAACGTAAGCAGTTTGATAAAAAGAGAAATATAAACACTATTAGCCCATGCGTTGCTCCTTATAATAACATGTACTTTACCACAGAAGGCAATGTTGCTCCTTGCTGGTTACTAGTAGGACATTTAGACAAATGGGGACCAGACCGCAGCATTAAAGATATATGGTTTGGAGAGAAATTTACTGAATATAGAAACAATTTAAAAGAAGGCATCTTCAAAAGTGAATGTAGAGTGTGTCAGCAAAAGATTGAAGCTGGTACTTGGCCGTTGGCCCTTGCTTATGACGGATTTAGTGTAAAAGAATATCCAACAATGCTAGAATTAGAACTAAGCAATCAATGCAACTTAGAGTGCATTATGTGCGAAGGAAGACTAAGTTCTGGCATTAGAAAGAATAGAGACAAACTTCCGCCAATGCCGCAGGTATATGACGATAGTTTTGTAGAACAATTAAAGGAATTTATTCCACATTTAGAAGAATTACGATTTAACGGTGGCGAACCTTTCGCACAAAAAATTGTGTATGATCTTTGTATGCTAGTTGCAGAAATTAATCCAGGATTACATGTACATATTGCAACTAACGGAACTGTTTACAATAAGCAAGTTAGAGAAATATTAGAAAAATGTAATATAAGTTTGAACATTAGTATCGATAGTCTCGATAAGGAAAATTACGAAATGATTAGAGTCAATGGTGACTTTGATTTACTAATGAAGAACTTTCAAATATTCAAAAATTATTGTAAAGACAATAACAGAACATTAAGTATTATGGTTAATCCTATGAATAACAACTGGTGGGAGATGCCAAATTTTGTAAAATTTACTAATGAGAACAAAGTTAATTTGTGGTATAACACTATTCATCATCCTGAGCATTTAAGCATATGGAAGTTACCTAGTAAAGAGTTAAGTATTATATTACAAACGTTAGAACCAATGGTTGAAGATCTCAAACCCGCAGATTTCTCAAACTTTGTAGCACACGGCAATTGGGAAAAGTTAGACCATTTTGTAAATAAACAATTATCAAATTGGTATCATAAACAAATTGACAGAGAAGATGCTATAAATAAAAAAGTTATTAAAATTGTAGAGATAGAATCTTGAAAAAAATATTATTTAATGGTTGTAGCTTTATGGCAGGTGACGAGATTGTATGGGCTAATTATTCGAAAGAAGTAGGTAACGAGTTACCGTGGGATTGGTTCACAAATCCAAAAACGCCACAATTATCTGATGAGGATGTAGCCAGTTGGAGAGAATATCACAATGTTTATAAGAGAAAACATAACTTACCACACCTTGTAACAGAGTTGTTAGGTATCAGTACTGATAATAAAATTGATCTTTCTAATGAAGGGAAAAGCAACGATATGATTTCACTAGCTACTGTAAATTATCTGTTGTCAATCCCAACAGAACAGCGGCCTGACTACCATGTAGTAATAGGATGGACTAGTGTTGCTAGAGCTATGAAATTTTCTAAAAAATTTAAATGTTTTACAAATTTAAATGTTAGGCACTTAGGGCCCGGCGCCACAGTTTCCGCTGCGGACCATCAGGATTATATAAAAGCTGTTTTAATAAATGCAGATAATGACGATCATATTATTAACTATTTAAAAAATGTATTATTTTTAGAAAATTTTTTAAGAGCAAATAGCATATCTTATACCTTTTATCGAGCAATGGGCGCTGCACAAGAATGTATAATGCAAACTAAAACATTAGAATCTGGAAATTTGGATGATGCATTGCGGATTGTTGACTCATCGGATTCAAATTATTGGATTAAATTTATTCCAAATGATCCAACCCCATTTGCAGGTGAATCGTGGGATAGTGTAGTATTGGCAACTACGGGCATGTCAGCACGGATTTCTTTTGTTAATAAACATCCAAGTTTAATTGCAGCAAAAAATCTTGCTGCAATTATTGCAAATAAAATTACAGAAGATAAGCGGCTAAATTAACTGTAATTCTTTGAATACAAATTAGCGTGCCAACCTGCTCAACTACCTTCCATCTCTGAGTTAATAGATTGTTTATTCCTTTAACTACATCAGGTCCATACGTCTTGTGGTACAAATGGGCTATGATGTATCCGTTGGGCTTTACATGATTAGACCAAAATTCTAAATTATTTTCAAATGTTGGATTGTGATGTGTGTTTATCAAACAGATATCTAACGGAGTTTCCCACCCCGAAAACTCACCCAATATTGATTTATCCTGTAATATTATATTAGGATAATTACTAGTTATACGTTTCCATGCTGATTTTCCGCTAGCGTCGTTGTCAAAATCTGTGTGTAGTGCTTTTAATAATTCGTATCCAATCTCCTGAGCTACTCCGTTTTCTTTACATGCATCAAACAATTGTTCTTTGATCCACGATTGTGTAGAATCAAATTCTGATTTCAAAGATCCTTCACCAAACGTTTCTATACTATGAATAGAAATATTTTTATTTGCTCTTGCTAAGATAGCTGCTCTGCCTCCTAGGCCCGAATTAGTTTCTAATACAACACTGCCTTCTTTGAGGTATTTTGAAGTTCTTAATAGCATGAATCTTTCTTCCACAGATATTGAAGAAAAACAATGTTCAATAGGCAACACATTTGGAACAACTACTTCTGATTTGATATAAAATATCTTGTTTACTTTAGTTTTAGTTGCTTCTTTCCATTGTCCCGAAGCTTCATATACATACTCAAAACCGTCCATATCAACTACATCTTTATAATTGTTAACAAAATAGTAGTTGCACTTTGCTGTAAAATTTCCAAAATCATCAATTTTAAAATATAGATCAGCAGTGTAGGTATGTGAATCGGCTGCAATAGTGAATATAAAATCTCTATGATCTACTTCAGGATTAAAATTTAAAGTCATTTCAAAGCCACCGCGAACACGCCATAACATTCTAAAAAATCCAAATACTTCATTCATCACGCTGTCGGCAAAGTCGCCGTGCCCTGATTTAATAATATTAAAATCAAAGTTTTCGTACTCTACATGATCATTGATATACTCAGAATCAAATGTTAATTCAAAATGATCTGTTATATCTCCTTCAGAACTGTGTACATTAGTAATTGTGCCACCGTATTCTTTACACAGATACAGCCAGATGTGCATTAATTTAATCCTAATGTGCCTGTGCAATTTAGTATTCATTAGGTCAAGACTATACCAAGCACCTAACCAAGGCTTATTTCTTGGATTTATATTAAATTTTTCTCGATCATCGTATGCTGATCCCATATTATCACCAAGACCTGGTCCGGGACTACATGCTATGATTCTAGCTCGATGATTCCACAGCATGTTGAAACTGTGAGTAAAGGCTTCGATATCTTCACCCGGAGCCCCAATAACCCAACATGCAGATACCTTCATTCCTACTTTATCAGAGTCAATGATATTTTGATTAATTTCTGCAACGGTATTCTTTTTATTAATAGCTTTTAAAACTTTGTCGCTGCCTGTTTCAACACCATAATTGAACCCCTGTGCTCCAGCAGCTTTCATTAGTTTATAAAATTCTAAATCCATCCTGCCATCAGCTCGAGCATATCCCCACCAGTTGATACCTAATTTTCTATCAACTAATGCTTGACAGAAATTTCTAAATTCTTTTAAATTACCGTTCATTAAACTATCAACAAATGAAACAAAGCTAATACCGTATTTTTTAACTTGATGTTCTAATTCATCTACAACTGTTTGTGCACCTCTATCACGAAACTTCCAATAATATACTTCTGTACAGTAACTACATTTAGCTATACAGCCCCTACTAATTTCAGCACAGATAGAATTTTTACCCCAATATTTTGTCAAATCAAAGTCGCTATAATCAGGGTAAGGTAAACTATCAATATCAATACGTGTGTCACTATATAACCCACCTATTGCAGGTTGTAAAGGTTTAATACCGTTTTCCCAATTCTCTAAGAAGTCTAATATGTTTTGTTCACTTTCACCTATAAAATAATAATCTACGTTTTGTGGTTTTTTGTAATAATTCTCGTGGCATTCAGGCCCACCCATTACAATAGTAATGTCAGGTCTTCTTTTACGGATCTCATTAATCATCCATTTGGTAGGTAATAAATTTGTATAATATGTACTGAAGCCTATAATATCAGGATTATCTTCTAATAATATTTCTAAATATTCTTTTAATATAGGTTCATACGTAGTATGAATACGTTTGTAATATTCATCACCCTGCCACCACCAGTAGTTTGCACCATTCCATGCATCATCTAACGATGGGTTAGCTTCCTTTAAACGGTAATGTGATTCAACATTAAAATCATATACAATAGTTGGATATCCGGCTTCACGCATTAGTGATGTTAGTCTAGCCAAGTTGTATGGTGGCATATAGATAGCCCAGCTACCTAACACACATAATGTCATTTTTGTTTTGCGATGTCCTACATTAACGCCCACAGACGTTACGCCGGCACGAAGTTTTCTATGTGCTGATTGTGGTGCGTCATTTTTTGGGATTAAATTTTGTGCAATCCATGTATCTTTATCTAACATATTATTCCAGTATTGTTCAGCGAGGTTAAGTGATAATTTAAAATCATTTACGGTCTCCAAATAATATATAATCTTCTTTAGTGTATCCGTCCATAACCTCACTACCTGAACCTTGATTAGGCGCACTATTTTTATTATTTAAGTCACCTCGGATAGGAACAATTGCCCAAGTACAGTAGTCTACAAAATGAGGAAGTGCTTTTAATTCTTCTTCAAGGCTTAGTGTTTCTTCACGATTATGCGGCGCCATCATAAACTTAATTTCAAGGTGACCAATGCCACCGTGTTCAAACTTTTCTAAGGCAATTGCTTCAATAACTTTAACTAGTTTAGGTCTATCATAAAACTCAAAGTGTACACTAATATTTAAGTCACCGTAATGAATGACTTCTTGATAATAATCTGGTTTGCGACTACCGTTACTATGTAAACTTACGTGATGTCCCATAGCGTTTAAATAACGCAACCAGTCTAGAAAGTCTTTGTTAACAGTAGGTTCTCCACCGCTAATGATGAAGTTAACCTGCTCACCTTTAATAAACTTATCTTCGATGAGATTAGTAGCCTTCATTAGGTCTTCTAAAGGTTTGTGCGGGTCTGTATTGTTGTGAATCCAAGGCCAGCAGTAGCTACAATCGTAATTGCAACGACGTCCTATTTCCCAATACACCTGCTTTTGTGTGCTGGCATGTGTGCGTTCCATAGCAACAAACTTGATTTGTGTATCGTCTCGCAGTTCATTCTGTGGTTCTAATCCCTGTCCTTTACGTAATAAAGGTTTAAATTCTATAGTCTGTGTCTTGGGAATAAACAGGTCTGCACCACATGAACACACATTGCGCTTACAGTCAATCCAATCTTCGGGTACTGAGAAATCATCCCATACACTACCTAATTTTCCGCCAACTCTACAACTGGCAGTCCATACTCCGCCGTCCATATCTATGTATAAGCTGTCTACGCCAGCACCGCATTTCCAATTTGGAATGTAATTCAATTTAGCACCAACTAATTCGTCAGTGCTCCAATCCCTCCACGCACCATTTTCAGCATACGTTCTAATTGGTTTTCCTGGTGTAAAGTCCATAGTTTTCCCTCGTGCTCTATTTATTGCTATATAGTGTTATGGAAAATAAAATATGCCCGCTGCCGTGGAATCACCTATCTGTGCAACAGAATGGAGATTTTAGATTGTGCTGCCAATGTGTGCATCCGCCTTTTGGTAAGCCAGGGATGAGAATACAGGAACATTCTATAAATGACGTGCGGAATAGTGAACTACACCAACGAGTTAGACAACAAATGCTCCATGGAGAAGAACCTATCGAGTGTAAACTGTGTTGGGATGAAGAGGCATCTGGTCTTACCAGCAAACGTGTTCATATGTTAAAGCATTATTCTGTGGAAAAAATTGCAGCATCTAGTACTGGAGTAATTGATGTTAACGAGTTCCCGTTAGAGTACGTTGATTTACGATTTGGTAATTTATGTAATATGAAATGTCGTAGTTGCGGTCCCGGGGACAGTAGCTTGTGGTATGAGGATGTGGCTGCTGCTAATCAGGGAAGGACAACCTTTGAGTTTTATTCAAGTAAGCAATATCAGTTGACAAAAATAAACAATGTATGGACTCTTAAGGACGATGATTTTCTATGGTACGAGGATGAAAAGTTTTGGGATACTATAAAAACAGTAGTGCCACACATAAACAGATTATACATGACCGGTGGCGAACCGTTTATTAGTAAAGCCCAATGGAGATTATTGAACCTATGTATAGAGCTAGGTATAAGTGGTAACATAGTGTTAGAGTATAATACTAATATGACTAGACTACCCGACGATGCATTTGAGTTATGGGTAAAATTTAAAGAAATACATATTGGATGCAGTATTGATGCCATTGGTGAGTTGGCTTACTATATGAGATACCCGGGAAAATGGGAAACTATCCAAGAAAATATATTAAAATTAGGTACTGCTGATTGTAAAAATATTGTTGCAAAATTTGCTCCGACAATCAGTGTGTTTAATGTATTGGGGTTTTTAGATCTAGTAGATTGGTTGCATGATAACTATACCCCTAACATTAGACCTAATCCGTCATTCCACATACTTGAAGGTCCCGGATACCAAAATATACAAACTTTGCCGATGGAAACAAAAAACTGGATTGCATCTGAATATAATAAATGGTATGCAAGTGCAAAATGGCACGCTAGGTACCAACTTCAATTTGATAATATTATCAAGTATATGATGGCGCAGGACCGCAGCCATTTATTGCCAGATCTAAAATATAATGTCCACATTTTAGATCAACAACGGTCCCAAAACATTTTAGACTATGTTCCTTGGTTAGCCAAAGTGCTAGATCAGGTTGACATGTAACAAGAGAGACTGTATAATACATACATTGTTTAACACAAAAGGAGCAGAAATTGGCTACAACTACCAAAGCTAAAAAGGCAAGTATTGCAATCCGCGAGAATGCCAAACGTGATTACAGCCCAAAATGGGATGGTTGCGAAAATTGGAATGAAAGTCAATTCCTGCGATACTTTCACAGTGCCATGCAATACTACCGCATGGAGTCAAACAACAAAGAGCTCAAAGCCAAAGTTATAGATTGGATGGGCAAGAACGGTTACGACCGTGCAACTATCTCTGCTTTTAAGAAAACAAAAGATAATCGTTGTGGCACTACTGTAGGATCAATTGCTGCCTGTTTGCTCCGCGGTATGCAAAGTTGCCGATTGGACTTTAACCAAGGACGTGACACTGCTACTTGGTTAGGTGCAGAGATTGCTAAAGTTATTGCAGAAGGCAAAGACGACATTGACGACAGCGCACCGGTAGAGGTAAAAGCTAGTGGACCTGTAATCACTATTCAGGAACGGGTGCGGGATGCGGCCATGTTGATGACTGAAGAATTGGAAAATGCTTATGAAGCATTTCAACTTGACCCAGAAGGGTTTGATCCAAAAGCATTCAAGGTACTTAACTTGCTTAAAGGCAAAGGATCAAAGGCAGCACATGCTCGCATTATCCGTGACTTCTATGCACGTGACCTTGCTGAACTTGAAGAACTTGCCAGTGGCAAGGCCGACGAGCAGTTAAAAGAAGCGTATGGTCATCGTACTAAAAAGCAAATCAAGGCATTTATTGCATTCTTAAAAGAAATTGAGAGTGCATGTACTATGCTTATGGAAGAAGCCAAAATCAATCGTGCTCCACGTAAGGCCAAGGTTGTATCAAAAGACAAACTTGTTGCTAAACTTAAATATTTGAAGAGCAACGAGCCGCTGAAGTTAGTATCAATTAACCCTGCAGACATTATTGGTGCTAAGGAACTGTGGACATACAACACTAAGAATCGCAAGTTAGGCAAGTATGTTGCCTCTGACTTCCATGATCTTGGTGTAAAAGGTACTTCTATTACGGGCTTTGATGAGGTTAAAAGTGTGCAAAAAACACTACGTAAGCCAGTAGATCAATTGAAGGAATTTAAGGCAGCAGGCAAGGTACAGTTGCGTAAGTTCTTAGAAGATATCAATGCTGTTGACACTAAAATGAATGGTCGCATCAACGCTGAGATTATGTTACTTAAAGTAGTCTAAGTGTTGGAGTGCCGTAGATAAATACTCTAAAGAGAGTATTTTCTATGGCCCTAAACATTTACGAACCAATCAAATTTAGTACCCGAGGTATCAACGATCTTGCCACGCAAGAGTCGTTGGTTGTCAGTAATGGCAAAATTACAGTGGATACAGTCGAACCCAAGCGGGCAGTTAGCTTTGCTGGTGGTAGTTTTGCTGAAGTTGAAGGACTAGGCCTTAAATGGACTGACGGACGCAAGAGCAAAACATTAACACTTAAACAGTCTAAGCTATGGACTGACATGAGCGTTAACCTTGCCGAAGAACAAGAGTTCCAAATTAGCGATGTTACTGTACTTGGCTTTACAGAGTTGGGAAGTACTGTAACTAAAAGTAATCTAAAACAAGTTGGCACATTAAAAAGCCTGCGAGTGTCGGGCAATGCGGAAATTGGCGAGTTTGCCTACATTGTAAGTGACTTAAATCGAATTGGTATTAACGTCGAATCTCCAAAAGCAGCTCTTGGCATTCGTGAAAACGATGTTGAAATTGTACTAGGTAGCGTAAAAGCCATTACTGCGGTAATGGGCACCGTGAGCAATAGTCACTTAGAGATTGTTACTGACAATACTACACGAATTACTGTGAAAAACAATGGCGATGTGCGTATACATGGTAGAATCTTTGCAGAAGAAGTAGTTACTCAACGCTCAACTCCGTTGGTGTTTAAAGAAACTGATACAAGTACCAATTATGGTAAAGGTATTATTTGGTCAAACAAGAATGGAATAAACAATCAATTAACATATCAGGCTAATCCGGATCGTATTTGGTCTACTGATAGTATTGAATTAGCAGTTGAAAAGTATTTCTTAATTGACAGTGCAATGGTACTGAGCAAAACCAGTTTGGGACAGACTGTTGTAGAAAGTAATTTAACCAAAGTTGGATTACTAAAAGGTCTACAAGTTGCAGGCGATGCAGCAGTTACACGAACAATCTCTACAAGCAGACTAGAAATTGGAAATTTTGCTGTTGATAACAATAGACTAGAATTCACTGATACGTTTGCTGTTCGAACTGGTAACACTAATGAATTTAAAATTGGTGCAGACATTGTTATTGGCAATGTTGACAACTTAACAAGACCTGTTTCAATATATGGTCAATTAACTGTTGGAGTTGCTAGTCCTGCAGACAATGTAGCATTAACAGTATCCGGTCCAGTTAGCTTTGACAACAAGAAATTTGAAACTGGTAGTGGTATCCCAACTACCGGTCGATATAATAAAGGTGACATTATGTGGAATACTGATCCAAAGTCTACAGACTACATTGGATGGGTATGCGTAACTCCGGGCAGTCCTGGACAGTGGTTACCATTTGGCGCTATTGCTAACAGATAATTGCCAATACTGTTGACTTATTTCTATAAGTCTGTATAATTACTTACTAGCGGTCTTTAACGACTTTCATCCCGCTTTATAAACTCTGCATGTCGTCAAACTTGCTACCTTAATAAAGGAGACTAGAGATGGCAAAAAAATATTTCTCAACAAAAACTTACAATCAGATCGGGCCAGTGGCATATAGGCAATGGAGGGCCGATAGTCACTGCAATCTAATTCACGGTTACGCAATGTCGTTTCACTTTGAATTTGAAGCTGACACACTAGACGCACGTAATTGGGTCACTGACTTTGGAGGATTAAAACCACTTAAGGCATTATTAGAAGATTGGTTTGATCATACATTGCTAGTTGCACAAGACGACCCAATGCGTGATCATTTACTAGAACTTGGCAGACTTAAACTTGCTAAAATTACAGAAGTAGAAAAGACCGGATGCGAAGGTATTGCCGACTTCCTGTACGAATATGTAAACACAATTTTCCTGCCAAACTGTGGTAAAGCAGAAGCAGAACGTGTGTGGTGTACTCGAGTTGAAGTTCGCGAAACAGATAACAACATGGCAGGGAGACAAGGCCGACGTGAAGATAACGAATTCGATTGAACATATTTGGGCCCGGGCAACCGGGCATTTAATGGGCCGAACTGATCACGATGAGCCGTCAGTACCTGTACTGACTCTCACAGAGGCCAGGATAGCCCTTTTTCTAAAAACATTTTGGGTAGCACTTCATACTGTTACCTGTTGTTTTATTATTGCAAATGTTATAAGACATTGGTAAATATTAAGTTGACAACAAATAGACATAATGTTATAATACGATATGTCTATTTTTATTGATTGCGTATTATGAAAAAAATTGGTTTTGCGTGTAAGTGGATCGATCATCCATCACAGGTCAACGGAATTAAACCCACTGACGATTGTAAACAATACAACACTGGTACTACTACAATTAGCTGGTTGAATAGGCAAACTAAAGATGTTGCTGAACAAAAACTTTGGGACCTTATGGTCCAAAATATTGAAGCCGTGCGTAAGTTGGTTGAGAGAGTGGGGGATTTGGACCCACATCTTCGTATGGTGCGTATTGGCAGCGATATTCTGCCTGCTTATACTCATACCGATTGGAGTTATTTCTGGTTACGTCGAGATGTTATTCACTATCTTGAAAGTCGGTATGCTGTGGTTGGGAATATTGCTCGTGCCAATAATGTTAAGTTGTCTTTTCATCCTGGTCAGTTTACGGTTCTTGCAAGCAATAACGAAGGTATTGTCCAGAAGTCGATAGAGGAATTTGAATATCATGCAGATATGGCACGTTACATGGGCTACGGTAAATCCTTCCAGGATTTTAAAATCAACGTACACATCTCGGGTAAACAAGGCCCCGAAGGCATTCGATCTGCCTACAAACGCCTTACCCCCGAAGCCCGGAATTGTATTACAATTGAAAACGAAGAAAACGCTTGGGGACTAGATGACTGTCTTACTATTAGCGATGTGGTGCCTATCGTACTTGATATTCATCACCATTGGATTAAAACGGGCGACTACATCCAGCCCATGGACCCTCGCGTCAGTCGTGTGGTTGATAGCTGGCGTGGCGTTAGGCCTACTATGCACTATAGTGTCAGCCGTGAAGATTATCTCGTGGATCATAACACTGATCTAGCACCCAATCACGCTGGACTACTTGCAGAAGGCTACAAAAAACAAAAGCTTCGCGCCCATAGTGATTTCTATTGGAATACAGCAACGAACGATTGGGCACTGAGCTTTCTAGGCACACATGATATTATGGCCGAATCTAAGGGCAAGAATTTAGCCAGCTTTGCATTACACAAGCGGGCTAAAGAACTTACTTTGCTTTAGGAGCACGTGGCTTTTTAGGAGCCGCTGGTGCCTTTACAACAGCTGGTTTAACTGCCTTTGGCTTAGCTGGTGCTTTCTTAACAGGCGCTGCCTTAACAATTGCCGACGGTACAACAGCATCCGCTACAACTACTACCGCTTCAGTATTAGCGGCAATAATAGCCGCTTCAGTGCCAGCAGGCAGCGGATCGATCTTGTAAGGAGCCGCTGGCTCTTCTGTTTTTACTTCAGCAGGTTTGCCTGTAAAAAATTCTTTAATTTTATTGAACATATAAGTTCTCCTTTCAACTGTTATTTATAAACTAAATATACCATGCCCTATAATTTTATAAAAAATGTTATATTAAACGAGTCAACTCCTAGCAAAAATCTAGAATTGTTGCCGTTACCTTACTCAAAGGGCGATTTAGAACCCGCTATAAGTGAAGATACTATCAATTATCATTATAGCAAGCTGGCCAAAGCCTATGTTGATCGCTACAATGATCGTGAGGGTGACTTAGATTTTAACGAAGCAGGCGCATTTCTACACAACATTCTGTTTCCGCAGTACAAGAAACCCGACGGTAAAAATGATCCAGACGGATCTGCAGGCGAGTTTATCACCAAACACTTTAAAACATTTGTTAACTTTAAAGAAAAATTTAGCAAAGCTGCCATGGGCATACAGGGATCAGGTTGGGTATATCTAGCAAAGAATGGCGAGATTAAAACAATCAAGAATCATCAAATTAAAAACGATATTGTGTTGTTAGTTGACTGGTGGGAACACTCTTGGGTCTTGGACTACCAAAGTGATAAGAAAAAGTATCTAGAGAATCAGTGGAAGATTATCAACTGGAATGTTATTAGCAGTCGTGTAGGGCTTGCTAGAGTCGACTGATATTAGCAGTACTTGATACTGGCATATCCCATATTAGGCGTCGCTCGACGCCTTTCTTTTGAGCAAAACGTTTAGCATCACAATGCTCACAACAGTGAAAATAGTTGTTGTTTAGTCTCTTGGGACTGATCTTTTCTTTAGGTCTACGAAACCCTTCACCACAATTGTCACAGCGAAACACTGCCACTGTTCGAGTGCGGTTATATTGATGCTCTACACCTAACTTGCTGGTTCTAAAGTGATGAGTAGTTTCTATCTCAGTTGTGATGAACATAGTGTATTTACATTAGGGTTATAAAATGATATGATAAATATCATATCGAGGACTATTATGATCACCATTTCCGACTCAGCACAAGTAAAAATACTAGATATTCTAGCAGAAGAAAACAATCCTAACATAGCATTAAGAACATTTGTCCAAGGCGGCGGGTGTAGTGGCTTTAGTTATGGATTCACCTTAGATGAAGAACATAACGAAGACGACTTTGAAATCAAAATAGGTGACTTTAAGGTGCTAGTCGACGCAATGAGTATGCAGTATCTGCAAGGTGCTGTTATTGACTATAAAGAAGAACTAATGGGTGCTTCTTTTACTATTAAAAATCCACAAGCAGTAACAACATGCGGTTGTGGTTCTAGTTTCGGGGTATAACACAAATGTCAAAACAATCAATAGATATCGGCGTACAAGGGAATGACGGTACCGGTGATAGCATCCGCGAGGCATTCCGAAAAGTAAACGAAAACTTTACTGATCTTTATGCAGTATTTGGTGCAGGTGGGCAGATTAATTCTACTGACCTCGATGATATGCCATCTAGTTACACTGGTAATCAAGTCTTTATTACCAACTCAACTGGCGATGCTGTATTGGCAAAAACATTGTCAGGTGGCGCAGGTATTGATATTGACACAAGTGCGCTAGACGAAATTGTTATTAGCTCAACTAGTTCAAGTATTGACTCTGATGCTTCTCCTAGCTTGGGTGGGCCACTCAATGGTACTACATTCCCAATTGGTAATATTGCAGTGCCTAGTACTGCATCATTAGCACAATTTAATGCTGTACATTCTACAAATTATACTATCGATACATTGGTAATTAATAAAGGCTACGCTGATCGTCGGTATATTCAACAAGCCGGTGGCGGCGCTGCTGGCCAACTGCGAGTTAGAAATGAACCTGCTGACCAAACAGCCTACACAAAAACTATTTCATCATGGGCTAACGGTAATGCGGTTATTACTGCTCACGGATTTGACAGCGGCTCAGATGGTATTGCATTTAAATTTGGATCATCAGTACTACTTAACAAACCATCAAATTTAACTGTTGGTACTACATATTATCTACGCTATGTCAGTGACAGTCAACTCAGTGTGCATCCTACAATTGACGACGCTAAAAATGACACAAATAAAATCATTGTATCATATACTATCCCTGGGGGAACAACAAATACATTTGTTGATGCGTACCTTGATACTACATTAAGTGGTAACTGGATTTCAAACGAAGCATTACCTCGTATTTCAACTGTGCGTCGACAAGGCGACACAATGACCGGACCATTGGTATTATCTGATCACCCGGGTACGTTATCTGGTGCCGGCGCACCAAACGGACCTGATGATTTACAAGCTGCTACAAAATATTATGTAGACAACTCAAGTTTTGCCAGTAACATTAATTTGTTTGTTAGCACATCGGGAGACAATACTCAGGCAAATACCCCGGCTGGAAAAGAAGGTCGTGCATTTGCATATGCTTACTCTACAGTAGGCGCAGCCTGTGCTAAGGCTGTGGAATTGATTGATTTGGCCAGTACTGAACTGGGGCCATATCGTCAGAGTATCTCTTATACATTGTTAGGAGTTAAGACTGACAGTATAATTCAGTCAGTAGCAATTACTGGTGGAAATAGTACATATACTCCTATACAAGACATACTTAATGCTAATAGAGAATATATTAGAGCAGAAGTCATCGGATATCTAAATTTAACATATCCTGAGTTAGTATACAATAGAGAAACTTGTTCTCGAGATGTTGGAATTATTATTGATGCTATAGTTATTGATGCGCTAGTTGATGGTAACTACCAGAGTATTAATGCTGGTCGTGCATACTTTAAAAATGCCAGTGCAAAGGTTGCAAGTAGCATTCAACAATTAGAAACTGTAGCTGGCATTTCTTATGCAAAATATCTAGCTGGTCAAGTATTACAAGGGCTTGCACCGGTAACCTCATATCAGACTGTTTATACTCGAGTAGCCCCAATTACACCTGCTAGTAGTCCAATGCGTACATTTGTTGCTGCCAGTTTTGACATTATTACTAATATAATTACTAATGGAACTAGTGCAGCACCAAATAGAAACTACGGTACTGGATTATATTCAGTAGTGGTTAATAACGGTGGATTAGGTCATGTGGATCAAGGATCCCCTACCAATGTAGACATTACTCCGGGCAAATTAATACAGGGAGTATTAAGTAGAGCAGTTGCTCGTATTGTTTCATATACATCAGGTAGCAGCACTGACACAATCTCTGCTAGTTTACTAACTCCATACGGATTTCAAGAAAATGAAAAGATTGAATTTGCAGATGCAAATAAAGACTTGCAGATTACTATCCGAGTTGAAAGTGGTATTTACTACGAAGATTATCCTATTAAGGTTCCTGCTAACGTGGCCGTCAAAGGCGATGAATTCCGTCGTACTATACTGCGACCAAAAGATCGTGCTAGTCAAAGCCCATGGATTGAAACGTATTTCTACAGAGATGTAGAATTTGACGGATTATCATTAGCTCCCACGTATAATCCCAACGCTGTTACGTTACTCAATGCTAATAAAAGTTATCTTAGAAGAGAAATTATAAAATGGATAGATGCTAACATATTAGCAAACAATGTTCCATTTGTTGCATTTACCTATGATCCAACTAAAGTTAGTCAAAACATTGTCAATATTATTGAGGCAATTACTGCTGATATAAAATTTAGTGGCAATGGTGAATCGTATGACACGGCTGCACTATTCTACAACGGTGCCACACCTAAGATACCTGGGCAAACTGCACAATATGCTGCTGCTGTGGCACAACTACGTGTGATTATTAATTCGTTTATTTTAACCAATACACCATATACATCTTTACAAACAGTAGAAGCACAGACAATTAATGCTAGTAACGGCGAAGCTGCTGCAATTACTCAGTCTGGTGTTTTATTAACTCTTATACAAAATGTTATTGCCACAGGGTTATCAGCACTACCGGCAGTGTTTAATAGTCCAGCGTACGGAAAGCATTATTTGGTAGACTCCACTCGAGCTATGAATGTTGGTCCAAGTTATTCTAACCCAGGTTCATACACAAATGCTGCTAAACTTTTAGAAATTAATAGAGCATTTATTCAAGCTGAAGTAATTGCATATATTGATGCAACATATCCATTATTAAGTTATGACTCAGATAGATGCCGTCGTGACACAGGATTAATCGTTAATGCTATTGTAGAAGATCTAAGAGCAGGTGGTAGAGCAGGTGTAATCGATGCTGCCGCAAGATACTATGGTGGAGTAATTCCCGGCTCTCAAGAAACTGAAACAATTGCAGGTATTAACTATATCAATACTCTAGCTCAAAAAATTATTGATAATGTTTTACTCACAGGCGCTCCTACGCCTACTGTGCCTCCGAAGCGCGGCACTGTTACGCAAATTAGAGATACAAGTATTGTAAAAGAAACGGCCAGTGTAGCCGTGATTGCCAGCTTAGTAGGCACTGTTGTATTTGCATTTAATCCTGCATACAACCCTCCAAAAAACAATAAAGAACTAGATGTATTCTTGTTTAATGATGCAGTTAAATTACATAATATTACTGGCCAAGGCCATGGCGGCTTTATGTGTGTTCTTGATCCTGCCGGCATTGTGGGGTCAAAGAGTCCCTATGTGCAAAGTTGTGGTTGTTTCTCTAGAAGTATAAACCAACAAACATTTGCAGGCGGCATGTTCATTGACGGATTTAGTGGTAGACTACATGCTGTAATTACAAATGTTAATAGTACAACACAGTTAACCTTGTCGGGATTAACACAGCGTGAGCCAGCGGCTCCTACTAGTTTCTACTATAATGGTTTTAGATATCAAGTAGATAACATAGTATCTTGGAATCCAAGTACAGGTGTTACTGTAATTAATTTAAATCCAACAACTCCCTGGAGTAGTGGTACACTTAATATTACATTAGAAACTCCGGGCAATCGTTCAATGTTAGCCAATGACTTTACACAGGTTAACGACTTAGGCTACGGCATTGTTGCACACAATGCAGGACTAACCGAACAAGTTTCAACGTTTACCTACTATTGCTGGACAGCATATTTGGCCAGTTACGGCGGTCAAATTCGTTCGGTGGCTGGGTCAAATGCTCACGGGCAATATGGTTTAAAATCAGTTGGAGCTGATCCTACTGAAGTACCTGATCAAGTTACTCTAGCCGATAACATGACACAGGTTGCTAAGGTTTATCGTTACGGAAACTATAGCGATAATAACCAAAAAACAGATACTACATTTTTTCTAAAGCGTTATAGCTATATTCCATCGAGTGTTAGTGAAGTTGAGATTGATCATTTGAATGGTACAATTTCTCGTTATGAACTACGCAGTGTTGCCAAGACCGGTATTACTGAAAGTACTTATAGTTACAGAATAACTGCTGCTACTAAAGCCAGCACATGTGTAATTACTGTAGGTGCAAGTACATTACCTCTTACTATTACTGGAATATCTAAAGCAGAACCTGGAGTAGTTTCAGTAGGCGGCAGTCACGGGTTAGTCAACGGTGACTTTATAACAATCACAGGTGTAGTTGGAATGGTTCAAATTAATAACGGAAGTTATTTTATTAAATCAACAGGCGCAGGAACATTTGAATTATATACCGACAGTGCGTTGGTTGTTAAGTTAGACACCAGTGCATTCACAGCATGGAGTTCAGGCGGATCTATTGAGTCGCCTATTAAATTCTATTCAGGGGATAGAGTTAAAATTTCCGGTGTTGTGGGCATGACTGAATTAAATGGCAACAAATATTATGTTAAGCCATTAACATACCGCACGTTTGAATTGTATAGCAACTCTATATTGACTATTCCTGTTGCCTCAACAGGTTATACTACGTACACCTCCGGGGGTGTTGTAGATGAGAATTTTACCTACGCTATATCAGCTGTTACTAATGCTAACCCAGCTCGTATAACATTTACAGAACCACATCATTATAATGATGGTGATCTAGTAAAAATAGAAAATGCCCTGGGGATGACGAGAATCAATGGAACATATTACGCAAAAGTATACAATGCTACTACTGTAGAATTATATGGCGAGTCAACCCTAGTTACTAGTACCAATACAATAAATGTTACGTTATACCCAGCATATACTGGAAGTGGTACACTATCTGGTGGAAAGGAAGTGTTGTCAGTAACACTGGCAACTAATTCTAGTGACAACAGAGAAGCAACAGGGTTATTTACTCAGTTAAGCGACCATATGAATGTGTCGATTAGGGAATTACAAAATTTTAGATTTAATGACATTGACAACGTTAATCCTACTCGTCCAAGTACCGCGTTAGAATTTGATGCTACGTTACCTGATGTATACCGAATTACGTCGTACGGTCAGGCACTTCCTGACGGTTCAGCATTGCCTGCGAATAGTGCAATGCTGACATCTGATACTAGTTTCTCATATATTAAACCAGCAACCATTACTACACAAATTACCACTACTGATCCTGTCAATGGCAGTAAGAAAATGGGGTCGCAAGTTGGAGATATTAGAATTGCTATCTATTCATTCGACGGTGACAGTAATATTGAAAAAAGAGATTTGTTAAATTCGGGAACATTACAATTTGCATGGAGTGGTAAAGTACATAGTATTTTAAGCTACACCGAAGCAGCTGGATTAGTTCCAGCGTACATTACAATTGGCGATGTTTCCAATAATAATAACTACAATGGATCAGCAGTGGGATTGGCCACTGCATTAAGTACTACTAGTTCAACTACATTTAGAGGCGGCCTACCAGCAGGATCAACAGGCGCTATTACTGTTAAGATTTCAACATGTCGTGTAACAGGTCATGACTTCTTAGACATTGGTACAGGAGGATATAACACTACTAACTATCCAACAACCATTTTTGGCAATGCAGCACAGGCAGCTACTCAATCAAGTGAAGTTATTGAAGAAGAAAAGGGTCGAGTATTCTATGTAAGCACTGACCAGAACGGTATCTTCCGTGTAGGACGTTTCTTTACAGTTGATCAAGGTACTGGTACTGTGACATTCTCAGCAAGTATTGCATTGAGTAACTTGGACGGACTAGGATTCAAGGCAGGTGTTACAGTTAGCGAGTTCAGTACCGACAGTACATTTACTAACAATGCTAGTGATGCTGTGCCTGTACAGGCAGCTATTCGCGGCTATATTGATAGACGACTGGGCATTGATCATGGTGGCAATCCTGTTCCTTCCGGTAATAAAATTGGACCTGGTTACTTGCCAGTAGACGGCTCAGTAGAAATGACGGCTCCGTTGAACTTAGCCGGTAACCGTATTTTAAACATAGGTTCTCCTAGTGCCGCAGACGATGCAGCAAATAAGGCTTATGTTGATGATTCATTAGCATTGACCAATCAACTGAGTGAACTAGGTGATGTTACCATTGCTACTCCCGCAACAAGTCAAACATTAGTATATGATGGTGTTGCTGGTAAATGGAAAAACAAAGCACTTGCCGGTGATGTTGCGTTGAGTTTAAATACCGGTACAGGAATATTGACGGCGGCAATTCAGGCAACAGTTATTGTTGATAGTCAGGTGTCGACTACTGCTGCCATTGCGCAGAGCAAGTTGGCAATGAATGCTGCAACCACTAGAGCAAATGCTACTGGTATCACACAAGCAGATTTGGGCTTGGCCAGTTTTAATAGCAGTGCATTTGATATTACTGGCGGATGGATCAGTCTCAAAGATGGTGGCGCTGCATTAGGTAAAATTGCAACAATTAGTGATGCTAGAATTTTAGGTAACTTCTCGGGAGCGGCCGCTAGTCCAATCGAACTAACTGCTTCAACTGTTGGTACAAAATCACTTGAAGCATTGTTTACCACTAATGGTGCGTTAACAAGAACAGCAAGTGAAACATTTGCAGTGGTTACTATTAGTACATCAGGTGCTGCAAACAGTCTTGTTAAAACTGACGCTAATGGTATAATTGACGTTAAGGGTGTTAAGATTAACAGTAGTACTGTTAACATTCTAGATGTAACCAGCACTACTGTTGCGGTTAACACTCCAGGTAGTGTGTCAGTTATAGCAGCGTCAGGTACTACTGAAGCAAACACTAACGTGGTATTAACGGGACAGTTCACACTGGGTGCAAGCAGTACATTTGTTGCATCAAGTGCAACCACTGCCGGCACTGCAACTAATGCAAATAATTTAAACGTAGGTGGATTGTATAGAGCTGCATCCACTGCTGCCACTGCAAATACTATTGCAGTACGTGATGCCAGCGCAGACATTTATGCAAATGTATTTCAAGGTGTTGCATCAAGTGCTAGATATGCTGACTTGGCAGAGTACTACACTACCGATCAAGAATATGCTCCGGGTACTGTGTTGGTATTTGGTGGTACAGCTGAAACTACAACTACTAATATTTTTAGTGACGCTAGACTAGCTGGTGTAGTATCAACTGCTCCGGGCTACATCATGAATAGTGAACTGGTTGGTACTAGAGCATGTGTTGCTCTACAAGGTCGTGTGCCATGTAAGGTAGTTGGGCAGGTCAAGAAAGGCGACATGCTGACCACTGCGGGTATTCCGGGACACGCTGCCAAGGCAATGGATCCTCGAGTAGGTACTATCATTGGCAAGGCACTGGAAGACAAAGACTATTCCGAAGCAGGTGTAATTGAAGTTGCCGTGGGCAGAGTTTAAATATAATTGGAGCGAGTGAATGACACAACAAATAATT
>ENA-OSIY01000308-OSIY01000308.1-marine-metagenome-genome-assembly--contig:-NODE-308-length-28353-cov-11.722096_pt1 | contig 28353 bp, 31 predicted proteins | sample MGYA00237884_ERZ534233 | MGnify/ENA primary metagenome ERZ534233 (study PRJEB26412, sample SAMN06343840) | marine metagenome | isolation source: estuarine water | place: USA: Columbia River Estuary... | reverse complement strand
AAATATAAAACCATTTCGATAATTATTAAATATTCTAAGCCTTTAGGGCTTTATAATATTTTAAAATTTATTTATAAAAAATTTTAAAAGGTTGAAGAAGCTTTCCGTATTATTACCTGTATACAATAGCGAAAAAACCATACTAAAGTGTATGTCAAGCGTTTTGTCTAGTAGTTATAGCAATTTTGAATTTGTGAATAAAATCGGCTTTGCTCTCTGCATTTTGTGCTTCCCTTACATTGGCACCAATTGAAGTTGAACTTTTGAACAGTTGATTTGCTAGCGGAAAATCCTTATTTTTTTGAAGTAATTGGCAATAATTTTTCATTTGATGGTAGATTTTTAGATCAGGAAGAAGCGTACTTTGGTGCTTATGCTAAATTTTTAGAATCAAGAAAAGAACTATATGGTTTTATCAATGACAGAAGAATGGAATTTAGAACTCCAACTTTGTTACTTGATATTTACTTAAATTTATATAGAAATTTTGAAGTGCCAATTTTATCTGCAAATAGAAAAGAATTTTTAGATCTTATGTATGCAGAAAATAGAGAAAATCTCCAAATAAATACAGTTGATTTTCCCAACTTTGATTTTGATATGGAACATTTTCATTCTGCGCTTAATTTCAATTATATATTTGGAAAAAATTCAATATCATTTTTAAATCAATGTCATGAAGAATCTGCTGGTAATCATATCTCTGATATTCCACACTTTGTTGATAATGAATTAGCTTTATATGATTTTGAATATGCTCCGAATTTAGGACAGTTCATTATTTCAAATTATTTCAAAGTTAATGAAAGAAGAGCGGTGGAAGATTGGGTAAAGAAACAACTTCCTGCTCCTTATGTTATTCAAAGTCCAGATAAAATCAAGTATATATCAGATCTAATTATGGATCCAGCAAATGAATCTGCTGGTATTGACGCTTTTGGCTCTATTGTCAAGAAAAAAGATTGTGTAAGAGATGCAAGAATAAAAATCAGAACAGCCATTTCACTCGTTGCTACAAACTGGAATAGAACAGTAAGAATAAACAATGAGGAAAAAATTGTTAAGGATATAGCTAATAGACCACTTGAACAATTAAATAAAATTATAGAACAAGACATCATAGCTGATGATATCGGAACTAAAAATATTCGAAATTGGAAACTTTTTGATGCTATGCTCGAATATCAAAAAAATGATATCAAAAAATTTCTCAAAGTACAATTTCACACAGAAATTTCTAAAGAAAGTGATTGGTATAAAGAACTTTGCAAACATAAAGTGGAAAATGAATCTTATATAGGAAGATTCTTACCTAAAAAAGATCCAAGATTTCCATTCGTAGGAGCAATTTCAGGATGTTGCCAAAAAGTAAATGGTCATGGTGAAAATGCATTCGAAAATACATTCGAAGAAAATTCTGGAGTTTTCGTAGTTACTGACAAAAAAGATAAAATTGTGTCTCAATCATATGTATGGACTAATGATTTCACAATTTCTTTAGACAGCATTGAAAGTCAACATGAAAATATCAATAAAAATGATTTTAAAAATATTTATGACAAAGCTTGCGAAGAACTTTTTTCTAAATATTTTGATGTTGTATTATGTGGCTCCAACAATACAAATACTTTTTTAACAAATCAAAATGACAGATTTATACCATTAAATTTATATCCAAATAATGACTCTAAAACATACACATATGACACATCTAGCGGTAGAAGTGTTATGTGGAGTGATCCTTCAAGTACTTTTCCATTCATCACTGTATTCCAAAAAAGCAAAAATTTCCTCAATGAACCTTTTGATGAAGATGAAATAAACTTTTTGCAAAATAACCTCAAGTTAGCTGTTAAAATATGCAATGATCTTGTTACCACTTTCATCAATCAAGTTGATCAAAATCTTAACGCTAATAATGTTCTAAGATTTTATTCAAACATGACATCTTTGCAAAGTTCAACTTACGATGACATTCCATTCGTTTGGCTATGCAAAATCTTAAGAGGAGGCCCTTACGATTTTGATAGAAATATGAATGAAGAACAATTTCATATAAGCCTCAATATGTGGCTATTTGATGGAGGACTTAAACATCTCAAAATTCAAGGGCCAGATGAACAATTAGATCAAGAATATGAAATTATAGAATTGTTATCAGAAGCATTCGGTTACACAAATTTATATAAAACACAAAAATTATTATATGCTCCTAAAAATGAAATTGATAAAGTACAAGATTTTAGTAATTTATTTAGCGAATCTCAGCAACCATATAAAGATCAAATAATGAACACACTTGCAGATAATATATCATTTAAAGATCTAATGCAAAAAGTTGATATATCAAAAGGTGATGATTTGTATGTTACCACTTATGGACAATATTTTAATTTTTTACCAATATTGATTTCAAAATATCTTCAAAAAAGAAAATTCAATGTTGAAGATATGAAATTAGCATTGAATATAAATATATTTGATGAATTTCGTGATATCGTTGATGAAAATGATCAAATTATCAAGCCAACAAAATTGTTAATTGAAAATGGAATATTAGATTATCTATATGAATTTGATGAAAATTTTGATTTTATTGCTCCAGATTTTTCAGCTGTAAGAAGAATAAAAGTAGCTTTAGAAGATGGAGATATTGATAAATCTAAAATTGTGAACTTTGCAGAAAAATTTTTCAACACAATAACTTCAGCTGATATTTATTATAATGAAGATGCAGATGTTAATAACAATAGAATGGGAAGAAATATTAAGTTTTTCTTAGAACAAGGTTATTACACACCTGATTATAATGAAAAAGAAATACAAAATATTTTCAAAAAATATCAAATTACATTAAAAGGTCTCGATGCAAAAATTAACAGAATTTATTTATCTACTCTAAATGTATTTACACATGCTGAAGGTTTTTTAGAAGATACAATTCACTTAATTCTTGATACAATGCCAAATACTATTATAATTGATGCCCTTAAGATTATTATTCTTTTTAGACTCACAAAAAAAATTATCATAGATGTAGAAAATCCAAATTATTTGACATTAGATTTTATAAACGAGACATGCAATAAAAAAATATTATTTGAAATAAAGAGTGAAGATGTTCTTAATACTATAAGCAATTATTTAGGTGACGATTCAAACCTCAAAGAAATGATGATTAAATATAAATATTATGATAAAGAAGAAACAAAAATTTATAAACCAAAATTTACAAATTTCGTTTTATCTCATATAAAAAGTAAGTTTTGGATTTGCCCAGAGTTACCTGTTTCTGAAGAATTACTTCTTGATCTTATAAGTAAAAAAGTAGATGCATATTTTAATTGGGCTAGACAATATTTCAATAATTTTGATGAAAATACTAAAGAAATGATTCAAAACGCAATGGATAACACACCAGAAACTACTCCAATCCCTAACGGTGCTCCACCAGAACCAACACCAGAGCCAATATTAGAACCTGCACCAGAACAAGATGAAGAACAAAGGAATAGAAACAGCTCTTCAAGAAAAAATATTAAATATTCCCTAAAGAGAAAATGAAATGCATATTAAAGATTTTTTAGTTAAACTTAGCAAAAATTATATTCCATATAGAAATAAATTTGCAGCCATGGAAGAATCAATTCCATTAGATTCCAAAAAAGCAACACTGATGATTGCAAAAAAATTAAAAGAACAAGCTGATAAAGCTCTTATGGAAGAAAGATTAGATTTCAAACAACACGATATCATAATCCAAAATATAGATAAATTGATGTAATAAAAAAATCCCTCCAAAAGAGGGATTTTTTCTTATCTAAAAAGAATTATATAATCTTATTTTGCCTTATAGAATCTGTTCTGTAAAAATTATTATTTCGATTTGGGGTGTAAGAATCTAACAAACCTTTCACATGCTCTAATTCATTTGTTTTGCTGGGATTGATAATTTCATTTGCTTTTGTATTAAATCCTAATTTATTACCTCCCACTGTACATTTTCCAGAAATACTACGAGCAAATTGAGCTAATAATTTTTTAGCAGAACTCATATCATCATTAGAAGCTTTGCCTTCCACAGAGTCAAAACAAACATTACCATTTTCATCTGACCATACATAAGATTGCATGACTATAATATTCTTTGACTCAAATACAGCAAAACAAGCTAAAGGATTCAAATAACCATCATATGAGCATGAAGCTGCCCAACTTTTAGGATGCTGACAACAATTTGTAATAACACCTAAAAACATTCCTCTTGGATCTTCTCTAGGCAAAAACCTTAATGTTAAACCATTAACTGTGGACGAAAAACCACTCCATGATGGCATCTCAACATCTTGACCCATCAAATAAATTTTTTCCAAATTAGAATACAATAACTTATATCCACTACTGTCAGAATTTACATCACTAGGCATTTTATAAGTGTCTACATATTGCAATCCAAATTTTGCAGACTGAACATTCATAGATTTAAATAATTCAGCTGATGCATATCTTTTGATAATTTCAGCTAACTTAGAAAGATCATAAGAAGATGAAAACTCCCTAACAAATCCTCGCTCCTGAAATTTCATATCTTCATTCAAAATAGCAATGATGTTATTCCAGGAATCTCCCACATATTTCAAATCCTTAAGATCATTATTCAAATTGTCTATATAATAATTTGCTAAAGTTTCATCATATGCATAATAATCACTAGGCAAGATATTTCCCATGTCATGTATTATGTTGGCTTTCATCTTAAAATCAGGAATAAGATCAAAACCTTTAACAGGATAACCAGCATTTTGACAATATTTAATAGAAAATGTATTTAATGCCTTCTTTACATCTTTGGAAAAAAATCTAATTATCTTTCCCGCATTTGATAAATTCTCTGTATGTAAATTTATATTACCCTTACCAATATTAGTATAAGATGGCATTTTAACATCTGTAGGATAATTAATATTCATATTGTAAATCTTCATAACAAATTCAGGATCTTTATTATCTAATCTATTATAAATATCCTCAATATAATTCTGTTTCCTTACAGTGTTTAAATCATCAAATTTTGCTACTTCTGGAAAAGATTTAAATAATTCTGAATATGCATAAAATAAAAGCTTTTGAGTGTAAATTCTAAAATCTAATTTTAATCCATATTCATGATATGAATCTTTAAATTTCAAATAAACATCAGTGTAATAACTACGATAAACTTCCTGATTTTCAGGAGCGATTCTTAAAATTTCAATTAATTCCTCAGCGGTTTTAGAAAAGAAAACTTTAAAACCACCCAAATTAATAATAGATTCTTTCTTCACAGATAAATTATGATACAATTCATTATATATATCTTCTATATGCTGAGGAATACGAACTATTTCATTCTTAAGCATTCTAAACAGATTAAATCTCTCACTACCAATATCTTCTGGAAATTCTTTTATCCCTGAAGCTGCACTTAACAACACAAATAAATTCTTCTCGTCATATTCCTTATCACTTATTCCAATGTCAAAGAAATCCATTAACAACTTAGGATCTCTTCCCCTAATATCAGGAACTAAAGTGATCATAGTAGATAACTTATCATACTGCTCACTTCCAAATTCAATGGATGAATAATTCTTACTCTTTGAAATAGATTGCCTAGTGCTTAAAATCTCATTCGTAGATCTAAAAGTTCCACCAAACATAAAATACATCTCAGCATCTGTAAATCTTTCAGCCCTAGAAGCTATCTTTCTTAAACTACTTAAATCCCTAGATAAAAAGAATTGCAAATCACCAATATAAGAATCAGAATTTAATACCAAATTCCTAAAAAATTCCTTAGTGTATTCATCAATTACATTTATAGGTATCATGTCAATTACAGAATCATATTTCTTAGAATATTCTTCACCCAATAAATACAAAACCTTAGCACCACGATCAAGAGCTACCTTAAATTCTGGACTCGCATTAAGCTTCTCATAATTATTACTCCAAAAATCTTGATACATAGGAATTGTACCTAATTCTCTAGCTCTTATAAATTCAATACATTCTTCAAAGGAATAACCTGACAAATATTTATTTAGTATAAAAAAAGATGCTGCTCTACGAGGCATGATTCCATTCAACACCTCCAACACCATTTCATCAGAAGCATTTCTTTCAAGCAAATTCAATAAGGTGTAATAATCATTATTATCTATACTTAAAAGCTTATCTCCCAATAATTTATAATATTTATTTACTATTGATATACCTAATGGAATTCTCACCATTCTACTTCTAGGAACACAATATTTAATATAAATTGGCAAAAGATCAGGATATAAAATGTCAGATCCTATATCATAACTATTTGAATCTTTTAAACCTTGAATGTATAAATAATAAAATTCAATCCCCCAACCTAAACCACTATCATCAGCTTCATGCAACTTGTAACAAAGAAATCTTTTCTGATAATCTTGATATGTCTTAGCAACAAAATTAGGATCCTTTTCACCATAAAGAGATTCCAACTTTTGCGCAAATTCTGAATCTTCACCAGTAGCATCCATATACTTCTGCTCAATAATGGAAACATCAAAATTTAGATTTAATGACTCCTTACCATATAATAAAACATACTTCCAAATACTATTAATAGAATAATAAGAATTTTCATCATTATTAATTGATATAGTTCCATTAGTTCTCGCATAAGCATTTGAAAACAATTCTTTATTATTGTTTATATAATCTATCGAAGCATTACCATAAAAAAAAGATTCATCTTTAAATACATTATAAAAATTACTAGGAACCTTAGACAATTTTTCACAATATGCAAAATCATCTACACCAGAAACTCCACTCTCCAAAATAAACTTAAATTCTCTAGGATATTTACGAGAAAGCAATAAATATCGATCAATGTTGTCAATAGGAAACTTTAAGTTAGAAACATCATATCCCACAGCTTTCATATTATTTGAAAACTCTACAAATGGAGGTAAAGCTAATTCAAAATTTCTCTCAGTGAAAGACCTAGAAAATTCTAATGCCATACCAGGTAATACATCTTTTAATAATTCCCTAGATTTTGATTCTTTAGATAAATTACTGTTAAATTCATTAATCTTCTTCTTATATAACTTAGAAAATAATGCAACTGTATCTCTAGTAACTTTCCCCTCCACAATGTCCCTGATTATTTCCCTAGAAATTAAATTCTTATCCAATAAATAATCATTCGAATAATATACAAATAATGCTGATGATATTATTCTCGAAACAAACTCATACGAAAATTCCTCATACGACTTAGCATCAACACTAACACCCTGATATGTAGATGCCTCAACATTAAAAATTGATGGCAAAGATTTAGATATATTTAACAATCCCTCATAAACATTCTTACCAGAACGAGATAAAGCTTCAATCACTCTAGCAAATATATCTCCATGACCCTCAGTGTGAATAGATGGAATTTTATGAAACAAAGAAGCACGATCCAAATTCTCATTTACACGATCAACAAATAATAAATCGATATCCTCATTCTTATCTTCAGATGGATTCTCAACAACCACCGGATCTATCACAGAATTAATATCAGATTTATCATCCTCAGATAATCTTAATAAAGAAGATATTCTCCCACTATAAGAAGAAAAATTATCAGCAGCTCTAAATAAATTCTCATTATCTAAACGAGAAGATATATCCAAAAATAATCTACTCTCCTTAGCCAACCAATCTTTAACAATAACATCTTTTATCGAATATCTTCTCATAATTTCTCACTTAACAAAAATTATCGCTTATCCTCATGGTCGCTAAATATATTATTAACAACAACATCATATAGAACATCTGAAACACTTACACCACCACTCTTAGCCCTAGCTCTAACCCTAGATCCCATATAGAAAATATCCACAGAATTAGCCATAGGAAATATTTCTCTCAAATGCTCATTTAAAGATTTAGTAGATCCATTGAAACTATACAACTTCACTACACCAGAATTTCTATACCACATACAATATTTATTCTACATAATGAGAGTAATAACCCTAGCACACATAATCATCTTATAACCCTAGTAATCATAAAATTACCATAAAAATGATAACCCACCTTCGTCTATTTCAAGTTATTATTCTTAGACATGATAAAATACATTTAGCTTATAGAAAATCAAAATTTATAGCTTTTTATGCTCAAATTTTAAGGATATAATAAGTGTAAGAACATATTCATATCTGAGTGGAGACCTAGTGGTAGATGTGTGGAGACTCTGTGGTAGCTGTATCCCAATCATAAACCACTTTTAAAGCTGTATTAGAAATTCTTACAGATAAATAATAAAGCTTTAATATATGCAGGTAAACAACATATATATCTAGAAATCAAGATATCTGCCTTTTCTTAGCAGTATTTTCTTAGCTTATATCTTATCAAAAAGAACCATATAATAAGATGTTCCTTATTTTACCACTAGTGATAAATTTATATCTTATAGGGACATTTCTTCTTTATAGGCTCAAAAACAAAAAAAACTGCACAATATGCAGCTCATTATCCCTATACACCAATAATTATTCTTTTTTTACCATAGAAGAAATTTAATTTTGTAGAGAGATTTAATTGGATTTTTTATATTAATTTTCTTATCTTCAATAGGATCTTTAATTTGATCTTTTATATCTTTAATGGGATCTTTTATATCTTTAATGGGATCTTTTAGTCCAAAACATCGGGGCAAAAACAAATTGTCAATGTTAAACAAATTTCAAGTATACAAAAATATACTATTCTACACAAATAATCTTCCACCCTTTTTTCTGGGGTAAAAAATTTAGGTTCAATCTTTTGGCAAGTTTAGTACTGAGAAAGTTGAGGCTATTAAAGAAGAAGACACTCACCAAAGGTGAGTGTCTAGGGTTTAAAACTTTAGGTTCAATTTTTCGAGCTATGGAGGAGCTGGAACATTGAGGCTAGATTATGAATTTATTTTTAAGTTTATTTCTAAAGATATCTGCATATTCATTTCTGTCCCATTGATGATAGATAAGATAAGGTGTTCCATCTTCTTTACAAATTTTCCCATTAGAGAAAATTGTTTTTACGAAATTATATTTGACACCTTCACCGATAACACAGAATTCTGATTCATGTGGATGGCAAATTTTCACCTTTGGATTTTCGAGTAAATACCTATAGAGATAATTTAGCACAGGTTGTTCAAAAACAACATGTTGTGCTATTCTATTTGTATCAAGAAAAATCATTAAGCAGAGGGATAAGAAGGAAGAATATTTTCCTCCAATATTTCCAGCATTAATTACCATGTCATTTTTATAATCTAATTTGTGTGTAGGTATTAGATTATTTTTCCAAGTTGCCCACATGTCGTTAAATGGGGAATCTTTTATTTTCATTCCTTCTAGAGCAAGAAATAAATCTTTATCTGGGAAAGATTTCATATAAGGAAATGGATCACCTTGTAAAATCATATCTCTAAAATCGAGGTGCAAGATATATTCATACTCAGGATGTTCACAGAGAAATTCATAATAGCAAATAAATCTATCGCAATTAGGAACGTTTATATGATGTGTTGGCTCGATAACATAATCAAAATATTTCTTAAGCCATTGTTGTTTTTCAAAGGATATATTTTTAATAAAACACACCTTATCAAAAGTTTTATATTTTTTGATAGAGTGTAAAAAAACTTCACAGTCCAGGTTATCTAAAAAAGCATCACCTTGGACAAAAGTGAGAAGTGCATCTTTCATAATAATTTTATACTGATAATAGGGGTAAATTATTTGATAGTAAAATTAGAATTTCGAGTGTATTTTTATTAGAGTGTTGGGAATTATCTAGGTGAGCTTTAATAGCATCATAATGTTTAAGATTAGCAATTCCATAATAGATATGTTTAGAAAGATTGAAGAATGTTTCTTTTTCAATCTCTGGAAGAATTGGCATGTGAATTGTAAGGAGAGAATGTTTTTTACAATCACCTAATTTAATATTATCTAATTCATTATCAATAGAGACAAGAACATTAGTAGCAAGTTTTGTATCGAAAAGATTTTGTGATAAGGATATTTGAATAAGATCTGCTAAAGTGATTTTTAGATTTTCGAGTATAGAGTTAGAATAATAATTTGCTAATTCTATAGTTTGTTTTTGATTATCGTTATTAACTTTATCTGCTGGAGGAAGGGACAAGTAACAGTCTTGAATTTCTTCCAATATAATTTCATACATATTCATAGTATAATTATATCATGAATCTACATGGTATATCTAAAAGTTCTTTTGTTAACGGTCCAGGAAATAGATTTGTAATTTGGACTCAAGGATGTTCCAAAGGATGTAAGAATTGTTTTAATCCTGCCACTTGGAATTTCGAGCCAAATTTATTATTAGATGTTAAAGAGATTTTCGAGCTAATAAAAGAATCTAATGTTAGTGGTGTAACAATTTCAGGTGGAGATCCTTTAGAGCAGCCAGATGAATTATTAGATTTATTAGTTTTATTAAAAGAATTAGATCTAAAGGATGGGATTATTTTATTTTCTGGTTTCACTTGGGATGAGATTAATACTATTGGTGGATCAACATTAGAGTGTTTAGATTATATAGATTTATTGATTGATGGAAAATTTATTGAAAGATTAAAAGTGGAAGATGGTCTTAGAGGTAGCAGCAATCAAAATTTTATTTATCTTTCGAGCAAAGTGTCAGCTGAGAGTGTTGAATTTGATAGAGCTATAGAAGTTGGTAGATCTTTCATTACTGGTTTTCCGATTATAGATAAGAGTTATTTAAAGAAATTTGGCATTAGATTATTGTGAGGTGTAAAGTGAGAAAAGATTACAAACTATTAAAAGATTTATTGATTGATCTTGTTGGCTTATATTACAATGATTTATTAAATGATCGTGCAAAATATAATGCTATTAGGATTTATGAGGAATTGTTAACAGAGGGGATCAATGTTGATGATTTTACTATTGTTATAAAAATGATGACTTTAGATCTTGGGCATGTTGCTATTTAGAAGAAGTATTGTATAATAATGGTGTAGCGCGGGATGGAGCAGTCTGGTAGCTCGGTAGTCTCATAAATTACAGGTCGTGGGTTCGAATCCCACTCCCGCACTTATTCCTTGATAGCTCAGCGGTAGAGCTTTCGGCTGTTAACCGAATGGTCACTGGTTCGAATCCAGTTCAAGGAGCTCAGAAAAAACCCAGGATATTTCTTGGGCTTTTTCTTTTTATATGATATGATACATTATGTTTACGATAAATGATGTATGTAAGATTTCGAGTGGTAATCAGAAGTTTAGAGTATATAAGAATATTCTAATATCTGATGATGAGAGATTGGAATTTTTTATTAATTCTTTTATTAATAGTAATCTTTTAGCTGCAGTGTTAGATGGGGATAAAGTTTCATTTCTTTGGAAAGAATCTGTTCCTGAAGATTTTATTGTTGGTAAGAGGATAGAGTTTTCTTATTCTGATATAATAGATGGTAATGTTAGTTTGGTGATTGATGAATTTCGAGTAAAGAGTTCAATTTTAGTTTAGGGCCTGTTAGTCGAGTGGTTAAGATGCCTCCCTTTCACGGAGGAGACCAGGGGTTCGATCCCCCTACAGGCTATTTTGTTTGTATAATAATTTCATGAAAATTGATAGTGTTTTAAAAGAACAATATTTTTCAAGATCTAATTTAATTAATTATTTGATTGGCTTATATGGTTATAAATCTTATTTAGAAATTGGTATCGATAGTGGTGAGAATTTCGAGAATGTAGATTGTCATTATAAAGTGGGAGTAGATCCATTAAGTAATTATAATAAAGTTACTTATAATATAACTTCAGATGAATTCTTTAAAATTAATAAAGATAAATTTGATATAGTTTTCATTGATGGATTGCATATTTCTGATCAAGTAATTTTAGATATAGAGAATAGTTTGAAAATTTTAAATCCTAGAGGAACAATTATAATGCATGATTGTTTACCTAATTGTGAAGGTGCCCAAGACATTGTAAAATCACAAGATCATTGGAATGGTGATGTCTGGAAAGCATTTGCGCATTATAGAGCTTTTTCAAATTTAACTATGTTTACTATGATTTCTGACCAGGGTTTGGGCATAATCAAATATGGCAAGCAAGAAGCTTATGTTTTGCCCAACGTTCTTGATTTTAAATATCTTCTCGCAAATTACAAGAATCTCATGCTTGTATTTAATAATGAAAAGGGATTGAAGTTATTGAGAAATATTTACAATAGAGGCTTATAAAATGGGGTTCTATTCCTCCACAGGCTATGTGTGATATAATAAAAGTATGAACATAACAATTTTGCTATCAATTTTATATGCCCTAGTGGTAATAATATTTGTCTTGATATTTGTTGTAATTTTTCAGATCAAAAAAATCTTTAAATCTTACAATAATAATTTTGAAACGTTGAATAATAAAACAGCAAAGCTTATAGAGTAGTGGTATAATAGATTTGTAAGTTTGCAACTGTAGCTCAGCGGATAGAGCAAATGCCTTCTAAGCATTTGGCCACAGGTTCGAGTCCTGTCAGTTGTATTTTAGATAAGCCCCTTTTTCGAGGGGCTTTTTTTATTCTATTTTGATACCATTCTCATTTACAAAATTTATCAAAAAACTCCACATTTGTGTTTCTACAAAAGTTTCACAGTCTATATGTCTTTTATTAGATAAGAAATAATCAAATACAAATTCATCTAATTCTATTTTTTCTCTTTCAATATGAATAGCTAATAAAGTTTCAGGAGATGAATCTTTTGGAAAGCTGTGTTTGATATCGTTGTAAGAATCTATTAGAGAACAATATTTTTTCATATTTTCATAATTAGATATAGCAAATTGATCATTAATTTGATAATTGTATATTCCATATTTGTGGCATGATGGAATCCACAGTTTAGTTAATTCTTCTTCTGAGAAAATAGGAATGTGACAATTCGAAATATTTACACCTTTTATTGATGAGCTGTAGAAATCATTCCTTGCTCTTATGTAAATATCATATTCTTCTTCTATTAGATTGAATGCTAATTTATTATGAAGAAACATTGATACCGCATTTATTCTCGGATGACTATCATTCATATCAAATTTCGAGAAATCTAAATATTCATTAGTGAGAACAGCTTGTATCTTCTTTACAGGTTTATATTTTGAAAATTCGAGGTAATCACGATCATTTTCTGTACAGTTTAAGGAACAATAAATATCATAATCGTAAAAAGAAAAAGCAGTCTCAAAATCTTTAATACAATGTTGCCAGCCATGTACTCTACCTGATAAAAATATAGCAGCTCTTGGTTTCATAATTTATTCCACATTTATTCCATGAGTGTTGATCATCTGTGCGAGAAAGGTCCACATCTTTGTTTCTCCATCAGCATCAGGATGTCTTGTAGCAGATAAAAAATAATTAAATTTGAATTTAGATATCTTCATATTTAATTTATCTACATACATAGCTAAAGCTGTTTCATTAGAGAATTCTTCTGGAAATTTCTTACCGTGTTCTGGAAAACTATCTATTAATTCTCTTAGGTGATCTATTAGATAGCAATACTTTTTCATATTTTCATAATCTGAAGCTGCAAATTGATCATTAATTGGAAATCTATAAGTTCCGTATTGCCAGGAACTAGGTGTCCATAATCTATTTAATTCTTCTTTAGATAATATAGGAATTCGAGAATTATCATTTTTATCTAAACTAATATCAGAACAATGAAAATCATTCCTTGCTCTTATGTAAACGTCGTATTCTTCTTCTATAAGATCAAAAGCTAATTTGTTATGAAGAAACATTGAAACAGATCTTGCTACTGAGTGATCTTGTGTTATGTAATAAGAAGAATAATCTACGTAACTATCTGTCAATGTTGCTTTTATTTTCTTTACATTTTTATAATTTGAAAATTCGAGATAATCTGGATCATCTTCTGTGCAGTTTAAAGAACAATAGATATCATAATCATAATTGAGGAAAGCATTCTCAAAGTCTTTAACACAAAGCTGCCATCCTTTAATTCTTCCTGCTAATAAAATTGCTGCTCTTGGTTTCATAATGTGATATGTTTATAACCAATAGAATTATAATATTCGAGTAGAGCTTGTGGATTAAAATTAAATTTCGAGCTTTCATAAATTGTTTTTTCCACTAAGGTTTCTCTCCATTTAAGATAGTCTGGGCAATTCCAATCAAACGCATCATTTTCGAGCAATTTGAAATTCATCTTTGTTGATCCGATATCATTTGTAAATGGAAATTTATTAACAGTCAAATTACTATTATAAGAGGTACCGCTGCTAAAGTTAAGTTTATTTCCTTTTGTAGCTGCAGCAGTATTTATAAGATTTCGAGTCTCTTCAGTTTGGAATATTGTCCACCAGAGGGCCTCTAATACACAAGAGTACATGTTGTATACCAGGTCCGTTCTTCGATCAGCTAATTTTAATAATTGTTGATCTTTTGGCAGCCCTCTAAGCTTTGGATACATCTTCCAAATATCGGCCCAATAATAGCTAGGATATTCTTCTTCTAATAACATGTTGTGAAGAACATCATCATCACAATAAGATAATAAATTTTCATAGAATGATTTAGAGTATTGTCTAATTCTATCCCTATGTAAATAAAATATACAACCAGGATTTACGAAGAACATAAATTTAGTGCAATTTACATTATTTGCGAAGTTAAATCCCAATTTTCGAGCTAGAGGTACTATTGGTATTGAAATGTCAAGGGATTGGCCATATTGAGCATAAATTGATCTCGCATATCCAAGAGAACCATAGCCGCTTGTGAATGTAGATCTTATAGCTAATAAAAATTCATGTACGTGCTCATCAGGATTAGCTTGAGCAAAGATTGTGTATTCTGGCAGATTGTCATAATTTTCAATAATATGCCAAACATATGCATAAGCTTCTTTTCCAATATTTTTAAGAACTATGTCTCCAGGCTGCGGATTATTTCCCTTATGATAAATTGTATGAGGCATATCTATTTTATTAATTAAAATATCTCTATCCTCATTATAATGAACAATTACAACGTGTTTATCTTGCATAGTGTGTGTCCTCTGATAAAATTATACAAAGATGCTCTATCTAATAAATAGAATAAAAAAATATCTCACTCTTGGAGGTGTTAGATGACTGCAGAGCTGGAAGAAATTATTACAACAATCGTAAATGAAGATTCTATTTTTAATCATTTAAGTAGATGTATTTTTTTATCACATAACAAAAATAAAAATTCAGAATCAATATGGTTTAAAGATGAACAAAATAATATGCAAGTGATTATTAGAAATTATCTTGATTTTAATAGCTGCACATTTTTAGGTAGATTCGAAGATCAAAACATTTCTGAAAATTTCGATAAATCATTATATTACAAAGTTAAAGTTCTTTGCGAAGTCAAGAATTCACGATAAGATATAAACAGAGTGAAGAGAGAAATTTCTTCATCCCCCTGCAGAAATCAACGGCGATAATTCTGCAGGGTTTTTTATTGCATATCCTCATCTAATGTGATATAAAGATGTATTCCCTTGTAGAGGAACGAAGAGATGAAAGTTGAGTTTAATATAACAGGCACAATGGAAGTGCCAGATGATGCTATTCTTCACTATGATGTTGCTGGCAAATTGTATGCCTTAGAATTCAATGACATCATGTATATGCTTCAAGCTTGCGTGGTTGCTGAAGGTGGCGCTTGGGGTAACGAGATTATCACCGACGCTCAAGAATTAGAAAATCATAGCATCAAAAATATTCGTTATAATGATGCAGAATTTCTTGCAAACATCGAATAGAGTGATATAATTTAGTATCAAACGAAAGGTTAGCACACAATGCCTAACTGGGTAATGAACGAACTCACCTGTATTTTTCAAACATCTGAAGAATACAATCTTTTTAAAGACAAAGCCAAAACGGAAGAATTCTATAATTCTTTCATCCCTATGCCTGAAGCGTTAGATGGCACACAATCTCCTGCTGTTAATGTTGAGAAATTGATTCTTGAATATAATAAAGAAACAAAATCTACAGCAATGGGTCTTACGGAAATCATTAACGCCAATCATCCTTGGTTTTCAACAACAGCACAATCAGCGCTTAAGAATCAACAAGCATATATCGCTACAGGATATACTAACTGGCTTGATTGGTGTCATGAACATTGGGGTGTAAAGTGGGATGCTTGCCGATGTACAAAGAATGAACTGCCTGATTTTAATACAGTAGTTTATTATTTTGATTCTCCTTGGGGCACTCCTGAGCATTTTGTTAGAGAATTGTCAAAACTTTATCCTGATGCCACTTTTAAGATGGTTTCTGGCTCAATTGAAAACGATACCCATTATGAATTTACCTGTGAAGATGGTAAATATGAGGATACCTGTTCCTACGAGACTTTTAAAGAAGCAGTAGAAGATGGTAAATGGGGCGGGATGACTGAGTGGGCTGAAATGTTCGAGGAGAGTGAAGAAATTGAAAGTTAGTGAATTGATTAAAGAATTGAATATTGTTCTTGAAAAATATGGTGATGTTAATTGCTCTATTGCGATTGATACAAATGATGCCTTCAATGTAACCAGAGTTGATGATGTTGTTGTGAATCGATATGAAGCACAAATTGAAACTGTAATGCATCAACATACTGATTATGCTGATGGAGGTAATTCATATGAAGTTTGTCTTCACGGTGAATTGTTTACACTTGCAGACGACGAAGACTAAATAATATAGGGGAGAATTTCAATTCTCCCCTTTTCTTTTAGCATAGGATGATATAATGCAGTATGGAAAACTTGAAGTGGATTAGAGCTATGTCAGACCGTTTGAGAGATGAACTTTCAAAAGAGTATGACGATGAAACAAAAGATTTAATTATTCGAGCTTTTATGCAAGGACTATATCAACAACCAGCAATTGTAGAAGAACTAAAATCTTCTTCTCTAATTGAATCAGATTATTTCGAGGATGCAGAGTAATGAAAGAATTAAAATTTTCAATCACAGGCACTATCTTTGTTCCTGATAATGTAGAGTATGAATATGATTTTGAGAATCAAATCTACTCTTTTAAAATTAATGATAAGACATATTCTTTAATCGCTGGTTTAGAAGCAGATGATAAAGAAATAATTGTAACAGATGACAATTTCAAATCTCACGACATTAAGCCCTTTGAGTATGAGGATGCCTACTTTGAAGATTGAAAAATTTATCTATATGGCTGATGGCTTCTATGTTTACAAAATGGAAGATGGATATGCAGTCAAAGACCAATTTGGATACACTTTAAAAACAGCCAAAACAGTTAAGACTTGCGAGAGATATGTCCAGCAACAATTACAAGAAAGACGTGCAGCAGAAAGATACACAATTGAAAAGATTAATAAAAGTAAGGACTGATATATCGGCTAGCATCTATCCAATCCAATTGTATCAAGTGGATGATTATTTTACAGCTGAAGAAAATGGCATAGAATTGTTCAGATTTAAGAGTCAGCATCTTTGCTCAATCAAAGCTAAAGAATTAATCCGTAGAAGAAAAAACGAAAAGAATGCTAAGATTATTGAAAGCATTGAAGAACTAAAGGCATTGGGAATTTTATGACAGCTCTTATCAGTATTTTTCTTTTATCTTCATTAAACCCAATCAAGAATTTCGTGCCATTAAAAACTTACATATCAGAGAACGCAAAAGTTCATTGCTATGTTTATTTTATTAATGAAGAAATCCCAGACTTCCCTAGAGTTAATACAATAGAGAAAAGTAAAAAAGAATTTTTCGATTATCTTGATTCAATAGATATAGAATATTCTAAAGTTGGTAGTTACTATTTCTTTAACAGGAAAAGAAAATGAATAAAAAAGAAATTGAAAAGCTTGATGACCTTATTTGTTATCTATCAAAAAACTCAGACAGAATTAAAATAATTAGACAGACATTAGGAATCAATACAGATTATTCATTCCTTAGAGAAGTAGCAATAATTGAATCTCTCTACAAATCAATTCTCCAGGACAGAAAGAAAGAAAAAAGTACTTACTTCGAATGTGGAACAAGTGGATGGTTTGTAGAATACTTCCGAAACAAAAAGACCTATAAGGAAGGAGAAAAATTCCACATAAGAATCTACTTCTCTTTTGTCTGGGTTGATACATTTGAATAAAGCTTATCCCATCGAATTCGATGGGATAATTAGTTTATAATGCTTGAGCAACAATTAGTAAATCAAATCCAATTGGGTTTTTAACATCATCATGATTATATAAAATTTGATAATCACAAGATCTTAGAAATTCGAGACATCTATTGTGCATATCTAATCCATGTGTAGAAAGAATTAAAAATTTGATCTTTTGATTCTTGAATAATTTTTTTGAAGTTTCGAGCATACTTAATTCTGAATGATCAATATCACAATGAAGAACATCTAAATAATCTATTTCATATTCTTCAAACAATTGCTCCACTGTTCTAACTTCACTACCATGAGTTAAGATTTCAACGTTATCTGTATTAAAATAAGAACTAATTCTATCTCTAATTTGATTCTCTTCACCAATGACATATTTAGAGAATGTGCCAGCAAGATTGTTTGTTCTGAAATGTTGAACACCTCTAGCTAAATTTTCTGGCACAGCTTCAATCATATAATTCGAGCATCTTTTACCTTGCTCTCTCAACATACATTGAAACATCATAGAATAATATGCAGAGTTGCAGCCTAACTCCATCATATTGTAATGCTGCTTATCTAATTCAATTAATGAATTTACAATCTGCTCAAATAAACTTAGTGTAACAACTTCCCCTGTATCAACTTGATCATACAATACTTTAAAATTATATTTTAATTCAGGAGAGATAAATAAAAAATCAGAGCCATCAGGTTTTTTTAAAAATTCATACATAAAACTTTTATACATGATACAATCTTATATATGAAACTGTCGCTGTGTTGTATATCTAACATTCTTTCTGAACAGGGAATAAAATTTAGAACCATGACCTACAAGTCATTCGCTTCTAAACCAAGAGAAGAATCTTTACAAAAACTTTCAGAAATCATTAGAAATAATATTAGAGTATCCAGGCAAACAATTCAACATTGTCACAGCTTAGGAATTCGAGGATACCGTTTATCTTCAGCTATCACTCCTCTTATCACACATCCTGATATAAATTTATCTTTAGAGGAGCTGCCAGATTTTTCATTAATTCAATATGAGATTAATGAATTGAAAAAAACTATTAGAGATACAAAAATTCGAGTATCAGCACATCCATCAGAATACATAACATTAACATCTGATAATCCTGCTGCAATATTAAATTCAATATCTGATTTAGAGAGCCATGCTAATTTATTCGATAGATTAGAGCTGCCAAAAAATTATAGATCTCCACTTAATATTCATGTGAGAAAAGATGGCGACCCTAATACATTGTCTCAAGAGTTTATGAAGAATTTCGAGAAATTATCAGACTCAGTTAAATCTAGATTAGTGCTAGAGAACAACGATACTGGCAATACTTGGACTGTATCTAATCTAAAAAAATATTTCTATAATTCATATGGAATTCCTGTGACATTTGATAATCTTCACCACAGGATGCTAAATCATAATCAATCTTATTTTGATGCATTTTATGAAGCTAAATCTACTTGGAATTGTACTCCTATCTTTCATTACTCTGAAGGTAAAAATAATACTAGAGCTCACGCAGATATGCCAATTGAATCCCCTATCAGCTTTAATGAAAATATCTATTGGGATGTAGAATTAAAAAATAAAGATTATGCAATTCTTCATATCTTAAATAGTTTGTAAAAATAAAATATGGAAATCTACATTCATGCTTATTGTCGCAATCATTATTCTAAAATAATATTAGATAAGATTCAAAAATTTCGAGCATCAGGATTATTCGATGCAATGGATAGATTGTATATTGGATTCTCTGGTGTTAGAGAATCTGATAGAGAATTCATGGATGATCTAAAGAGTTTTTCGAGCAAGATTTCTATCATGGACTACACATGGAGACAGAAATTTCCAGACTCAGAATGCGACACTCTCAATCTTATGAAATTTCGAGCTGAGATGTCTGATAAAAATATTCCTATGATGTATTGTCATACCAAAGGTGTGAGCCATCAACATCCAGAGCTGATTAGAAGAATGTCAGCTTGGACTAGATATCTTGATCTCTATACAATACACAATTGGAAAGAAAATGTTGAAGCTTTAAATAATCATGATGCTGCTGGAGGTAATTGGATTCATAACCCATCCCATTACTCTGGAAATTTCTGGTGGACTAATTCTAATTTTCTAAAGACCCTCCCCTACTTAACACAAGACAATGTAAAAAATTTAAATAGAGGTGAGCTTTGGATTGGACTTGGAGATCCCGATAGATTATTTAAACACAAAGTGCTGAACCCTGTAAATCATTACAATGAATATTATTTAAAAGAAGAACATTTTCCTGAAAATTTTTAGTCTAAGCAGCACTTCGCATATCATAAAAAAATAAAGCTGAAATCTTATTTTATTTTTCTTGCATTCCGGTATACAAAGCGATATTATTAATCATCATCCACTGAGGAGATAACAAGGTAATGTCTGAGAATCGTTTTGATATGTTGGAACTTGGCGAAGATAAGCCAAAGCTCGCACCAAACGCATCTGTGTTCACAAATGTAGCATCCCTTCAACCACGAGAAGGTGCAACGGCTAAGCAAATTGATGGTCAATGGGTCAACGCCATTGGACTTAAATCCTCCGCAGACCATCGTCATGTAGCGAAGGTTTGGCAGGACAAGTGTATCGCCCTTCCAACTTTCATGGATACCGTAAAGTCAATCTCTGAGAAGAAAACCGATGTTCTCATGAAAGAATCTGATATTCGCCTCAAGGATATCAATACTCTCACCGATGGCACAACCATTTCAAAGTCTGGAATTCGTTCCCTGATTGGATTCACAGGGATGCCTACAACCATGTTCTCTTACATGGAAGAATATGGGTACGAAGAAGAATTGACTAACATCATGAACGATGCTCTGGCTCGTAGAACATCTGAATGGAATAGTAAAGGTAAGGATGAGCGAAATTTCCGTGTAAGACTCCGAACAAATGAAGCAGACGAAAAGTACATTCGTGCAATTGTTTCAGAGCGATATGGTGTTATCGACAATCATGAGGTAATGGAGATTCTTTCCAATGCTCTGCCATACAACATTGAAAAAGCTCTGGCTTCTCACATCTCCCATGATGGCGATGATATGTACGGGAACATCCTCCTTCCAGATAGTATGAAATCTGAACCAGACTCCGATTATGGTGTGGGGATTTCCTTTAAGAATTCTGAGGTTAGGAATTCTGCATTCTCAATCGAACCATTCATCTTCCGTGCAATCTGTCTGAATGGAATGATTTGGGGACGTTCTAACTCTGAAATCAAAGTGCATCAACGTCACATGGGAAGCATTGACCTCAGAGAATTGGAAGAGCAGGTACAACAAGCCATCAAAAGCGCATTGTCCCTTGGAAACGATATGCTCTCCCTCCTGAAAACATCCAAGGATGTTAAGGTTGTGAACCCTATCAAAACCATCATCCAATTGTCCAAGGATTCACAAGACAACATGACAATTGAACAATGTAAAGCATGGCAGAAAGGCTATCTAGAATCCCAACTTGAACCCTCTGGCGATATTCACACCAACTCTGCATTCGGAGTGGTGAATGGACTTACCAGAGCCTCACAGAACTACTCTGGTAGTGTGCGTGAAAAGATGGAAAGGTATGCATCCCTCATCCTTGCACCTAGCATTGATTCTGACCTCCAAGCCATCTCCAAGCGATGGGGACAAATCTCTGATAGAGCAGAGTCTAACATCAACGGTAAGGAACTGGAACGCTACCAATTCGTTACAGCATAATCCCCCACTTGTCAACCCCCTCCAACCGGAGGGGGTTATTTTTATTTAAAATTTATAGGTGTGGAAAATTACACAGTGTGAGAAATATCACAGTTGCATAATCAATGATATAAGATGTGCTGTTTAGGCTTGGCTTCGCCAAGCCTAAATCATGGAAAATATATTTCAAATATTATTTCTCTTTACACTTGCAATGTTTGTAGTATCTGATAATATAGGTGTGAGGAACCTAATATGATTACAGAAGAGAAAAAGTTCGTAGCTGAAATTTCTGAATGTTCAAATGTCATTAAGATGGGCATTGACATTGATTCAAAGGTAGACATGGAATCTATCCTTGAGATTCTTGGCGATTCCATGTATTCCAACAAGCCGTTAACTTTGCTTCGTGAATATTCTACTAATGCTTATGATGCTCATGTAGAGGCTGGCATTCGAAATAAGCCGATTGAAATTTTCCTTCCATCCCCTTTCATTCCAGAATTGAAAATCCGTGATAATGGACTTGGTTTAAGCAGTGATGGGATTAAGAGATTTGCATCTTATGGTAAGTCATCCAAGCGTGATTCAAACGATGTAGTTGGTCACTTGGGTGTAGGTTGTAAGAGTGCTTTTGCATACACTGATACATTCACCATCACGTCCATCCATGAAGGTGAAAAGTCTTTATATACTGCTACCAAAGACGCTACAGGATACAAAATCTACTGCTTGCACACTGAACCATCTGATGAGCCATCTGGAGTTGAAATCAGTATCTTTGTGAATCCTAAAGATGTTAGTTTGTTTGTTTCCAATGCGTATCAATGTTTCAAGCATTTCAACCCACGTCCTATCTTTAAGAATAATAATAACATCGATTCTTGGATTGATAGTTATCTAGATTCTAAACTGATGGATGCTGGTAATTGGATTGTTTATAACCGGCAGAGCGATGAGCAGAGTCCTATCTCTTTAGTGATGGGTAATATTATCTATCCTGTTCGGTTGGAAAACATTGAATTGGATTCCAAAATTTCAAAGTTCTTGGACTATTGGAAATCAAAATCAATTGTTCTGTTTGCAAACATTGGTGATGTTTCCCATGCTTCCACCAGAGAGAATCTTAAATACGATGACAAGACTAAACAGTATCTTGTTGATGTACTTTCAAATATTCCACAACAGGCATCTGAATTGTCACAGAAATTTGTATCAGAATGCTCCAATCTCTGGGAAGCAAAAGTTCTGTATCATACTATGCTTTCATCCAAACTTGGTAATGGATTGTTGGATGTAGACTACAATGGACGCAAGTTGACTAGTATCAAAGATTCTCTTACAATTTATAAACCATCCAAGAGTATGAAATATAATGTATACAACAGTCGATGGGAACAAGCCACTAGCGTACCAGCAGAAGAAAATACAGTTATCTTTTATGCTAAGGGAGATATCACATATTCTAGTGTGATGATTCGTTTGCAAAGTTATATGAAATCCAATTCATATAGGCTTAATGACCACGTCACTTACATTGTGTTCTTCAAAAATCCTGATTCAGCCCAAAAGTTCATTGATACTGATGAGTTTGAAGGATGCACAATGGTTGACTTGGCTACCGTTCCCTATCTCAAACCAAACCGCAAAAAGAATATTACAAATGTTCCTGTTGGTAATGTTTTAGAATTCAAAACTGGAGCTTATCACAGGGGAACTAATTCTGAATATTGGAAAGTTGCACAAGACATTCCTGATACTGATACGAAATACTACATTGTCATTTCACACTACAAACCTACTGATAATCCCATGTCAATGATTGATTTGAACAATCTTAGCACCGACATCAAAATCATTTCACAATCAGAATCTAAACTGTATGGTGTAAAGAAAAGTGAGGTTTCTAAACTTGACAACACTTGGGTCAATGTCACAACATACATTAATGATGTTTACAAAGAATTGTGCAAAGAACAACATTTGATGAACTATCTTACCCATCAATTCTTGTGGAATCATTCATCTGATTATCGCTTCTTGTGCGATTTGAAAAGATACAAAAATCAAATTCCTGATAATCATCCAATCAGAAATTTTATTGAGAGTATCACCGATGTTCTTTATGATTCGTTTCAATTCACTTGTGTAAGGAGATATATTAATTACGGTTATGCAAAAGATGAAATTCTTTTTGAAAAGCAAAATTCTTTTGTGACAGATTTTTTCAATAAATATTTTATGCTGAGGCACGTAACAGTTTGCGATGATTCAGTTAAGGATATTATTGAATATACAAAGTCTGGCTAGGTTCCTCAAATTCCACCAGACCAAAGGGAGAAGTTATGCTTCTCCCTTTTTTGTCATATAAGAAGGGCCTCTTAGCCCCAGCAAAGCTGGGGCTAAATCACCAAAGATATATTTAATAATATTTTTCTTGCATGGTATAGCTTTGTATGATATTCTATCTTTGGTGAGGTTGGAGAATAATAATCTCAAGTGTTGTGAGATATTATGATATACTGAGCCATAGGAGTTAGTTATGAAACCAGCATGGAATTACAATCCCGACCCTGTTAATGGGCGCATCACATTGTACACACCCAAGTCGTACCAAGTGTTTGCAAACCATCCCCGCTTTTCTGATGCATTTGAGGCATATCGTACCAATGATGCTGAAGGTTTTATCAATATCGCTGACCCCACCGCTTACATCAAGTCATTGTATGCCAAATATGAATCTATTGAGGTTCGTGATGGTAGCGTGTTTGTTGATGGCGTTACTATCAATAATCTGGTGGCTGAACATATCCTTGACTTTCTTTCCAAAGGGCTTGATTGTTTTCCAATCTTTAAGTTTGTAATCAAGCTTCAAAACAATCCATCCAAACGTGCAGTTGATGAAGCGTACACATGGCTTGCAAATCGTTCATTCGGCATCACAGACACTGGTAATGTTTTGGGATACAAGGCAGTAAGGAACAATTTTTTAGACATCTACTCTGGTACATTTGACAACAATGTGGGACAAGTTCATTCGATGCCACGAAACACCGTGGATGATAACAAAGAGAATGGATGTTCCTATGGTTTTCATGTTGGAACCCAAGACTATGCTACTGGATTCTGCCCACAAGGCGGTCACATCATGGCGGTGGAGTTTGACCCTGCTGATATTGTTTCAGTGCCATCAGATTGTAATTACCAGAAATTGCGGGTTTGTCGATACATGGTAGTGGAAGAACTTGAAGGCATCATGGATGACATTTATAAATCCAGACTTGCTTCTTCAAATGACTCCCTGTTTGATTCATGGGATGATGAAGACTGCACAGATGATAACACTTATTGTGATTATTGTTCTGAGGTTTCTGAATCAGTGTGCGATGAATGCCAATGTTGCTGTGAATGTTGTGAATGCCCAAGATGCAACAATTGTTCTTGCGTAGACACAAACCTTTCTGACAAAATTCTTTGTTCAGATTGTGAATCATCTGATGAAGGCGGTTGCATGGGTGACCCTGATGACGATGAGCCAAAGAAAGAGATGCAGTTGGAGCTGAATCTAGATAATAAGATTCAAAGTTTTGACTGGACTAAAAGTTCTGTGAAATTTGTAGAACTTATCAATCATCTATTCGCATCTCGCCGACCTGCTCTTGCAATGTCAATGAGGCGTGAACTTAAGGATTACAATGAATACACTTTCATCGAATATGGTGTACTCCTCCATCACACGACAGAAACTGATGCTCAAACTATCTATAAAGAATTGAACCCATAATTTCGGTTTTGTCAAGATAATCCCTCAAGAAATTGGGGGATATTTTTTTGCCATCTGATATAAGATGTGGCTCTTAGCCTTTTGTGCCAAAAGGCTAAACATAGTAGTTTATATAAAATTAACATAGGAGAAATATATGGATTTTATTTACACAGCTGGAACATACAAAGATCTTGCAAATTACATGGGTTTGTCTGATAAAACTTTTCAAGACCAGGCAGCAATTGCAATCACTACAACATCAGCAGGAAGAGCTATAATTGCTGCAGCTATTGGTAATTCTGGAATTTCGAACACTGACATAGATGCATCAACAATATTATCTCAAGCTTACAGAACTAAAGAAGATAATATTCTTACATCAATCAATCCAATATTTTATTCTCTATTAGATGCTTCAGATGTTTATTTTCAATCTGTAAAATCGAGCTCTATGAGAAATTATTTTGATTCTAAAACCGCAGCAACCACTTTAGATTGGATTAGTTCAGGAACTGCATACACAACTGGACTTCGACAATTTCGAAAAATGTACGCCAGGGCCAGATCTGAAGAATTACTATACCCTCTATATAAAGTTACATCTAATGGCAGCGGCAGCACAACATATAATTCCCCCACTGTTATTGGATACTCTAGTGAATTTACATCATCCCTACTAGAACTTAGATTAGATGTAGGAGCTGGCAGTTCAATATCAGGAACAGGCACTACTGTTAATGTTACTGCTATGAGATCAAATTCAACCACTACAGACCTGATAACTGTAAATGTTGCCACTGGTAGTACAAATGGAAATTATTTTGCAGTAGAAACATTTGGTGGTAGTTTACAAAAATACTCCTCTGTTACCCAAATACAATTACTTGGCAATTCTTCCACAGGTAATACATTTTACATCTGGACTAGATAGATATCCAATGTGCTTCTTAGGGTTTGCAAAGCAAACCCTAAACCACTCTTCTTATATCTAAGAAATAGTGTAAATTCCATATGTTTAGCTGTTGCAATACACTGTGATGATGGTATAATATTAGCGTATCCCCCGGTGGTGGAACGGTAGACACGAAGGACTTAAAATCCTTTTCCGCAAGGAGTACGAGTTCAAATCTCGTCTGGGGGATTTGGTTTGGTTCCATAGCTTAACGGTAAAGCAGAATCCTTTTAAGATTTTGAGTATGAGTTCAAATCTCATTGGAGCCATTTAGGAAATATTATGTTTTTATTTAAAATTAATCTTGATATTACAAAATTGCTCAATTCAAGTGAATATACTTTGTCTAAAACTCTTGGTAAAGTAGTTTTAAGGGAAAAGCATCCTAATAAATATTTTAGTAATTTTGAAAAGAATAGTTATTTTTTCTATGTGAGAATGTCTAGAGGAAAAGCTTCTTCTTTCACTGTTGAATATCCAAGTGGTAAATCACAATCAGAATTTACTAAAGATTTAGGCTTTGATTTATCAAAAGCAAAACTCATTCATAGAAATAGATTTAATTCTGAATACTTGATTGGAACAAATATAGTACGTCTTATTTCATGGGACGGCACTAAAATAAATTCTTTGCAATTTCATTCTAAAACTCATAGAATGTAGCCACTGTTCACTTGTCTTATCTCCACAAGTGAATTCAATCCCCTTCTCCGACAAGAGGGGGATTTTTTATTTGACTATGTTTATATGACATGATATTATATAAGCATGGAAAAAACTAGTATTGCACTCACCTACGATGTCACAGTTAAGTTCAGCTGGAAATATCCCGGCAAGCCATTCATCAGCATTGAAAAGAATGGTTATGTGGAAACAACTAACACCGAAGACAAATTGATTGCTGAAGAATTTATCAATACATTCATTGGTAATTATGAGGCTGGTATCTGCGAAGTGACAGATATGAATATTCTCTCCATCAAAAGAGTGTATACATTTGATGATTGGATTCAGAAATATAATCCAGTCAAGAATGAAATTTGTGAAGGAGAATCTTTTCAAGGCTTTGCTTTTGATTATTGCAATGATTGTGGAGATTCTAATTGTATCGCTTGCAAGGAATGGGATTTTGTAAAGAGCCACGACCCTAAATGTGTTTGGACTCTTGTTACTGAAGGCGATGATTTCACACTCATTTCAGGATTTCACTGGGTAAATAGACATTGTTATTTTGTGGCAAATAAATTTGTTGAAGAAGAAGATTTGTCAAAAGAGTATGTTGTGATATAATCAATATACACAGATAGCTCATAGTCTGTGTACTAGTCCCTCTTCTAGCTCATAAGAGGAGGGACATTTTTTTGGAGGCTAATAATGGGACTTGATAATTATTGGATGAAAGCCAAAGAAGAGCTTGGACACATAGAAGGTGATTTTAACATCTGTAGTGGAATGATGTCTGATTCTGGAAATGATTCTTTTCGTGGCAAAGTGTATCATCGTTTTATAGAAGATGTCACTGAAGTTTCTCTGTATGGAGACCGAGAAACAAATGAAATCTCCAATGAAACTGTTAAAAAGATGGCAGATGATTTGGAAGC
>ENA-OSIY01000307-OSIY01000307.1-marine-metagenome-genome-assembly--contig:-NODE-307-length-28354-cov-6.200622_pt1 | contig 28354 bp, 30 predicted proteins | sample MGYA00237884_ERZ534233 | MGnify/ENA primary metagenome ERZ534233 (study PRJEB26412, sample SAMN06343840) | marine metagenome | isolation source: estuarine water | place: USA: Columbia River Estuary... | reverse complement strand
CCTCGACTAAAAGCTTCTAATATATAATTTGGTGAGTTTTCTAATTCAGTAATAACTCCTGATATATTTCCTCTATGTGATATGTATATCATGTTTTAAATACTATCTTATCATTTGCAGATGGGGTTTTAACGCAAACTACCGCACAATCTTCTAAAAACTCAGGATCTGTCACTTCAAATGGTTCAATTATAAAAATATCACCTGAAACTAGAGTTGTATTTTGTATGGTCATTTTTCCTTTGATAAGTAAATTAATTTCGGTTACCGTAGTATGATAATGATAATCCCATTCTTCGCCAGCTTTATGTACTCTGTAATTTACTTCAAAGTCTTCTGTTTTAAATGCTGCAGGTTCAAAATTTCCTACAAACCAACCTGATTTCATATCTTTGAGTTTTAATACTTTCACAATCCAAAATTCTCCCAATCAATATCGTCAAAGCCTTCATTGGTAATAACATTAATTCCAAGGGCACGATCTTTTGATTTCTTTGATAATTTGTCATTAATCAATAACCTATCACCATTGGTGCATCCCATTACAAGTTGATCCCAGGCTATACCAATATTTTTTAATTGTCTTTCTGTAATTTCACGAGCAGATTCTTTTCGAGCTGTACATAAAATAATTCTGTGACATTGTGAGTCCCACTCATTAAATTTTTTTATTACACCTTGTAATGTGGCGTTTGCAGTGTTTAATGTAGCAGTTGCATTTCCATTATCTGCTTTATCAGCTGCGGTTATTCCTGTAACAGTTAATGGTTTAGCACTTATAGTAATTGAACAGGTTGTACTAGCAGATGCGTAATTTCCTGATGCAGCTTGTGTTATTGTTACATTAAGAGTACCAACGCCAGTAATACGAATTTTACCATTACTAACTATTCCAACTGTTCCTAGACCGGATGTTATTGTATATGAAATTGCACCGTTACTAATAGTATTTACTGGAATTGTGAAATCCGCATCACCATATGTTTTTGAAAAATTAAGAGCTGATATTGCAGAAGAATTTCCGACTATATTCAATTCTGCGGTTTTTGTTCCTTGATAATTAATATCATTAATTGTTACAACCACTGTATAAGTACCAGCATCAGTTGGAGGCGTTGTAGATCCATTATAGGTTACATCATAATTTACATTTACAGCAGGAGGTGGAATACTAACAGTTACAGATTTAGGATTTCCATCATACGTTTGACTTAAACCACTAATATTAATTGCTATAGTAAAATTTTCAATTATAAAAGTACTAGTTGTAGAAGCAGCATAAAAATTATCATCAATCGTACCTACTACGGTATAAGTTCCGGCATTAGTTGGTGGTGTTGTAGATCCGTTATAAGTTACAATATAAGATAAACCACTTGGTTTAGTAGTAGCAGTTATTACATAAGGATTGCCATCATATTGTTCACTGTGAGGGTTTGTTGGTAATCCATTTAAAATAATATTTGCTGGAACCTTGCCAATATTTGCGTCTTGATTATTTATAAATGTTTTATCACTTACTACCAAATTAGAATTGCCGTCATCAACAACATTATAAGTTTGTCCTTGAATTTCATGTGTAATTACTACTGATTTTGGTATTACTTTTTCACCAAATTTATTTTGTGGTATATTAAACGTAGAAATTTTATTTGGAAGACTTCTGTTTACATTTGATGAATCTAATGATTCCAAGCCAAATATTTTTGAAGGATCTTGACTTTCTTTATAAAATAAATGTTTTGTGGTAGCATATAAAACCGTTTTATATGTACCGTCAAGGTTCTTTTCAGACAAAACAGGATCATAATAAAAACTTCCAGTTGGAGATATTGATCCTGATAAATTTACACCCTCTCTAAATCTTAAAAAATCATCTTGTTGTTGTTGAAGAGCAATTGCAGATGAAATATATGTATAGGGTGCTACTGTTCCATCATTGTATTCTTTAAAAGTCAATGATAATGATCCACTAACAGATCCACTTTGCCACAATATTAAATCCTTGTGAAGTTTATTCTGAGGATTCCATTTTTTAGCAGCAGTGAAAGGTGTGGTTCTAATGTCATTTTTTTTAAGTGACTTTATCATTTTTTAGAAATCCAATCTTACCTTGATGAGAGATTCATTATCAAAACTCTTCATCACAGGTTGACTTACTTTTGCAACTGCAACCAATTCATTTGAATCATTATACAAACCAACGGTGGTTATATAACTTTGAGGATTTGTAAAGAATTGATTGAATCTTATAGTGCCTGCTGTTTTTCCATCTGTACCATCTGAAACAAATGACGGATTGTTTGAGTAATTATATTCTTGATTTTTAACTCTCACAAAGTAATGTTTAGAAGGTAAAAATTCTGATTTTCTTGCCTTGAAATATTTTGTTGTGCATGCTTTTATTCCTGCAATCAAGTTCTGTTGATATAAACCATATGATGTTGGATTTGTACCTGTAAAATCTGTGATATTTGTTAATGCACTAATTTTTGATGCATTTAGTACAATTGTACCTGCTTTTGGATATAATGTGCCAATACCATAGTATACAGCAATTACTTTTCCACCGTTTGTGAATGGTGTAGGAATTCCATTAACAATACTACCAGAAATGATATTGTATGAATCCGCAATTTTGCCTGTTACGGATGAATCATCAATAAATGTAAATTGTCCATATGATCCACTTAAGCTAAATTCAATTTGACCTTCATCCAATTTATCTTTATACTTGTTTACTGTAAAAGATATTGTGTAAATACTTGAACCTGTAATTGTTGTAGTTGAGTTTGTAGTTACAGTAGATGCGGTTGCAAATGTAAATATTTTTTGTGTGGATGGCAATAAAACATTTGCATATTCACTGTAAATTGCTTTTGTTGGATAAATCTTTGAAGTATTAATGTCAGTTTGAGAACTGCCAGATCCATAATAATTTCCGTAAGCAACTGAAAAAAATGGTTCACCTGAATAATACACGTTGTTATAATACAATCCATTATAAACATTAAATAAGCCTGAGCCTGAGGCTACAGTTTGTGATGGTGAAGTATAAAATGCAGATTGTAGAGCCGCAATATCACCTGCTGTCCACATTGGAGAGGATACTTGATTTACTCTTCCTACAACTATATCTGTTGAATCAAATTTTTTAAATATCATATTTCAAAAAGGTTATACCACTACGGTTACAGGTATTGTAACACTTCCACCGGTTTCATTTCCAATTATAGTCAAATTTGTGGTTGTTGTTGTACCTACACCAGTATTTGGTATAAACTTAAATTTTGATCCAACTACAATTTGTGATGTTTCTGCAGAAACTCCTGAAAAAGTAGCTACTGTACTTGATAAAGTATTGGATGTTACGGTTTCAGTTGCAACCAATGTACCAACATTCTTATTTGCTAATATTGCAGTATAACCAAGTGTTTGATTATATGTTGGATTTGTTGATGGTGAGATAGATAAGTCACCTGTGTAAGTGGCTGGTACAAAAATCTTATCAATATTTAGCAAAATGATTGGAATTACGGTTACGCCTTGATTTAATGTAACCAATTTATATTTCATCAATTGTGTTTCATCAAAGAAAGCTTCAAAAATTGGTGTGTTTCTCAATGCAAAATCATTATAAGCGGTGCCTTGAGGATGATTTGGTTGGTATAATCCATAATCAATTTCATCATCCGCTAATGCAAATGCGGTAATGTTCAAATTTCCATTTGTAGCTAACAACTCTCTTCCTTTTTTGGTTAGAGTAGCATCTACAATGATTGTTTTGTTGTCTAAATATGCCATATTCTATAAATAGTTTAAAATTAAGATTTCTTATTATTTTATATAACAAAAACGCTTTGACTCAAACTAAGACTTTGAGTTAATACCGGATTATAATCATTTACTATACCAGATCCTGTAATTTCATATGTACTTAATATAGTAGTAGTGTTAGTATTTCTTGATTTTACATAGATACTACCTTCATCAAAATTGGATAATCCAAGATTGGTGTTTGTTATTGAAAATGTTATCGGAGTATTATAATTACTGGTTCTAAATTCACCGTTTGGAGGATAAAATAGATTAACTCTTTCCAATGAAGAGGTTAAATATACAGAAAATTTAGATAATGGTTTATTCTTATATGATAGATGTTGAACAGGCAATAAATTGTATATATCAATAGAAGATGATACATTGGTTATGTACGGGTCACCATACAAATTATTGACATTATAAGAAGTTCCATCGGGAACTGAAATAATTTTGTTTATTGGATATGAAACAGGACCAGTATTACCATTATCAGTATATACATCTTGATAATCAGTTACTTTATATAAATAAGATACTGATAAGTTTCTTGAATCAAAATATTTATTTCCACCTTGGTTATAAGAAAATAGATAATAATCATCCAAAGTATCAGTAATATATCCCTTATTCAAATTGGATGGTCGTGAGAATCCAACTTTTTCTGCACATGTTATAGTAGACTCATATTTAGTTTGTAGTTCAATTTTTATTGGAGATGGATTTTTCTCTATGGTTACATCTATAGGTGGAACTACTTCTCTCACAATTGGTTTATATTGAAACTTTGGTCTTTCAAGAATAGATGGTTCAATCAATATACCAGTTAACAATTTAACTCTTGCTGGTATAACGTTCTTAATTACGTCAAATACAGAAGTATCAAAATAACTTCTAAATACAGTCATGAATTCTTGATATAAGACTGTTTCACCTCTGTATGTGTAATAAGTGTCTGATAAAGTCTCTAGACTCTTATATTTAGATTCATACAAATAACCAGGATCAGCAATATCATCAACTATGTTATGATCACCTAAAAAGTCAATTATATCATCATCTTTTACTTTGAATGGAGAAACAAACACACCTAACAAATTAGAGTCAGGAGTCAATTGACTCAAATTTCTTGCTACACTTTGAATTGGAGAAGGTTGAGCCAATAATGCTTGTTCTACTTTTCTAACCTTTACATTGTTGTACTTATTTGGACCGTATTTAGAAATTATAGATGCTTGTACAATATCAACCTCTTCAAATTGATATGGAAATACTGATTGTGAATAATATGTACATGCATTTGATTGTGTTAAATTAGTGTAAGTAAAATTATATGCATGTCCGGTGTATTCACTTTTACCTTCTGGAAAATATGGATATATTGAAGTTGTAGTACGCAAATCAATTGGATAATCAAAATTATACCTAAAAATTAAATTATCCCAAGTATTTTCACCTTGGTTATTGCCATAAAATCCATAATTTTTACTGTATTGTGTAAAATCATAATCAGTTAATGCATTTTTAACTAATAAGATTTTATCAATTAATCCTGTGAATTTATTTGTTGAACTTGGATAATTTCCAAAATATAGATTTCCGTCATTATAAAATGATTGGTTATAAGTTCTGGTTAAGAAAATACTTCCTGATTTTGAAAAACTTTCTCTGTCATCTTGATTTGATTTTATAACCAAATCATATTTTGTTGGAACATAATTTTCATCTGTTGTTGTATCATAAAAAGATGAAGTGTCATTGCGTCTTAATAATACATTATAAAATCTATCTTTATTAAAGATTGGTACATTTTCAATTTCAATTGATTTATCTAATATTGAAAAATATATGTTTCCATATTCATTTTGTTTTGTTTTCTTTAAATATATTTTCCAATCAGTATCTTTTGATGCCAAGTCAACTATATCATTTAGATTATAATCTTCATTTAATTTAAAAGTAAATTCTAAAGACTTAGCTGATCCAGTATAAGGAATTTCTACATATTCATTGTTTGAATTGTATTTGGTGAAGAAATATTTTTCATCATACAAATAACTTGATACTTTAGAATTTTCAATTTTACTACCACCAAATTCTCTGATGCTTAAAATATTCAACGGAATACCATAACAAGACATTAACAAGTTTATACATTCAGTTGTGCCTTTTGTTTTATAAATGTATGGAAGTGTATCAAGAATACGTTTCCATATCATTTCATTTTTATCTTTAGCAGATATTGATTGTGAACCTGAATTTGTACTGTTAAGATAATTTGTTACCAAACTCTTATTGGCAAAATCAGTTGAAGTATTCCAACCAAATGAATTTAATAGATAATAAATGATATCAGGTAAGTAACTGTCTCCTGAATTTGTATCCTTTGAATTTAAAATTGGAAATGATTTTATATATTGATAGATGTTATCAAAATGATGTCCAACCATTGACAAAAATACCAAATAATCATTGTTATTTTCATCCATTTTGATATATTCTGGTGTATTATTTACCAAACTATCTCTATTGTTTATATCAAATTCTTCAGCGTCATAAACATAAGTATAATAATTGGAATTTGTGTCTGATGTACTGCCAGAAACCAAACTTTGACTTGTATACAAGTAACATTCAAATCCATCAAATCCGTTTTTAATTGATAAACGTTCTACAGTATATGTGTTGAATTCAGTTGCATATGATGCACTTAAAATAGCTGTACTAGAATTTATTGCGGATGTAATTGTTTCTAATGTACTATCTAATGCATCAAGTCTATTTAACTTATTCTTAAAAATTTTTATTCTTAGAGCTGCAGATGAAAATAGTACAAAGTTTGAAAATTCTGAATAATCAATATCTAATGTTGCTAATTTTTTGTTGATATTAATTTCACTTTGAGTATCCGCATCTAAGTCTGGATCTAGTGATGAAACATTATCAATTGTATTTTGATTTGAATTTACAATCTTAATTGAAAAGTTAGGGCCAGAAATCTTATAGTTTTTAGATACTGTTTCTTTTATTAGAATTACATTTTGTACAAATGGAGTAATGCTAATATTTGATATCCAACAAATTGATTTTACATTGTAATTAAATGACAATGGTGCATCCAATTTTATCAACAAAGTTGAATGTGTATCAGTTGATTCACCACTTGAATCATATGAATGATCTAAAAATTTAATAATTACACCGTTACCAAAATTTATTCCGTTCTTATAATAAGAATAAAACTTTGTAATGAAATTATATTCTAATTTTTTAATTTCAACTTGTACAAATTGATCCCAAACAATTGCAGTAATTAGATTTATTGCATCTGTAAGATCAATATCAAAGAAATTAATAACATTTAACTGGTTTACATATTCTTTTTGTACAATATACTTGAGTTGAACATATAAATCATCAAATGTTAGTATATTCTTTGAATATGTATATAACCAATACTTTATAAAATTCTTAACGCCAAATAAGTTTTTGAATGTAATTTTATTAAATATTTCAACTGTAGAAGAATCAATACCATTATAAACGTTATTTATAAAATTTATTACATCTTGATCACTCTTAAAACCAAATGATTTTTTGAATGTATTTATTGATTCAGATGAAGTTTGTAATGTAGACTTATATGTAAATTCACAATTATAATTGAACAGTTGTGAATTTAATGTATCAGTAATATCATTTACCAATACCAATTTTCTAATAAATGATTCATAATATAGATTTTGATACAATTCTTCATCTGTTTTTGGTACTTTACTAAAATCAGGCACCAACTTCAATTCAGTTCTTGATGGTGATATTTCAGAAATGATTAGTGGAAATGATTGATTACCAGCAACGTTTCTTAGAAAATTATAAGATGCAATGTGTTGACCATCAAATATATTTGATGAAGAAAAATCAGATTGAATATCAATCAAAAAGTTATTCTTGTTACTAATATAATCAGTTTTTGTTTTTCTATAAGAATAATTTACTTTTTTATAATCAACATCTGTGTAATTTCCTACATCTGATATATAAATAATTTTTGGTTGTTTATATGTCAATCCATTTTGTACACCGCTTAAATTATAATAAGAAAATTCTACTACATCTTTTTCAGATTTACCAAAGAAACTTTCACTAATATTTGTTTTTACTTTATATACATTAACATCCTCCGCATTAAAATAATAAGCGGTGTTAACACTTGATGTAAAATTTGTTACTATTGGATATGGAAAATTCATTGTGGTTCAAGTCTTGAAATTATATCATTTAATTTCTTATTTGCATCATCTCTCTCAGATTGTAACTTTTGTATAATATATTGAATTTCATCTGCATTTTCAGTTGTAATTGCTAATTTATTAGTTGTAGGATCAGTGTCTGAAGTCTGATTGAATATATTATTCATATTAATATCAATAACCGTATTGGATTTTACTGTAGGTATAAACTCTTGAAATGTGACTTGATTCAATTGTTCAATTTTCTTAGAATCATAAACAAAATCATTCAACGTAAATGAAATGTACTTAGAATTAAAACTAGGATTGTTGGTATCAATTGTAAAGTTTCCGTATAAATCAACTTTATAATCATATGTACCATTATTAACATAATCCTCAATTTCTTTTTGGTATGACATAATTATCTTGTTATTTTAAATATATTACCATTATCAAATATATCAGTTTGATTGTTAAATGTTGTTTTAATTAAAATTCTATAAAATCTTTCAACAGGTAATCCAGTTGTATCTATTTTAAAGTAATGAATATTACCATCAGAACTTAATTTTGTATAATCATCAAAATCAATTACGAAATTTTCACTTTCATTATCTTTGACACAATAATAAGATGCGGATGGTAACAAACTTGAACTCAAATAACTGTTTTGTTGATATCCTTTTGTAAAATTCTTCAATGGAAATTTTTCTCTAGCAAATATATTGATTCTTGGAATGCTTCCAAATTTATACTCCTTTGATAAATTTTGCATTACAACTGTATATGGTACAATTCCAGTTAAAGGAACCATACTGCCTGTTGTATATATACTATCATTCCAAGAAATATCAATATATGGTTGATAAATTGTATTTGTTTCTTTACTAAAGAATTTAACTGTACTATCAATTCCATTAGTTGTACTTGATTCCAATGAACTAATTAATATAATACCTTCATTTGGAACACATCCACAGATCCACCCTTTAACAATACTTGTAATATCCATATTGATGTCAGATGTAGTATAATCATATGATTGTGAACATATGAGTGAACTTCCACTAAATGAAGATGTACAAAATGAAGATGATTTATATTGATATGTCAAAGGAACTGTATTATACCATGTACCACCTTGATTTATAGATGCAGATGTACCTGTTGTAATATTTGATCCACTAACGTACCATAAAGACCCACTTTCAGTCTTATTATTCCAACTTGCGCCAACCAAATCGCCTCCTGTAGAAAATCTGCCTATACCCATGTTCCAACTTTGACTAATTGCATATCCATAGACTGTATAATCAACAGGTAATTCACTAGCTTGTGTTGTCTTCAACTTTAATTTAAATGTAACGTCACTGGTTATTGAACCATTGGATATAGACTTAGAAATCTCAGTTGTATCAAACTTAATCAAAATTCTGCTAAAATCAGGTACATCTATGTATGTAAAATATGGAATATACAAACTTTGTGTTCCATATACAAATCCACTTATACATCCATAAAAATTATTTAAACTACCAGAAGCATTATTAATTGATCCTGTAAAATTACCAATTAATGAACCTGTTACATTTAAACTTCCAACAAAACTACCAGAAAAACCATTTAAACTTCCGCTTACATTTGAAAGTGTAACAGATTGTTGTCCGGATGAACCATAAGTAATACCATTTAAAATTGAAGCGCTATAAGTATTATTTAGTATTACACCATTTATACTACCAGTTATTGTTGCTTGATCAATCAAAGATCCTGTAAAAGATATAGATGAATTACTAATAAATTTTAGATTGGCATATCCACTAGAATCAATTGATGTATTAGATCCACTAATATTTCCTGTGAAATTGTTTAATTCTAAATTGGTATAAACAGATTGACTGATTGAAGATGATTGATAATATATTGTTGTTCTGGTCACATTTGGATGTGCCTTCAATTCCAAAATTTCATCAATACCAAAGTTTTTGTTGACGTATCCAACTTCATTGGTTATGTATGTATCTTTTTGTGGATATAAAAATGTGTGCATATTATAATACGTTTCCTTTGATATCTATGTCAGTATATTTAACTTCAAAAACACATGGATCTAATGAAGGATATATTATTTTATTTTTTGTTGCGGATAAAATGTCATATTCATGTGGTGAGTAATTACCATCCTTTGAAGTCAAATTTACAATTTCAACATTTGTTAAAGATTGTACTCCTTCTACTCTTGCAATTTCCAGTTCCAATTGACTCAAATTGATTGGTTGTGAAAAACTCCATTTGTCAATATTAAAAAAGTCTTTTACTTTTAAAATACAATTATTTAACACTTCTTTGTTGTTATAATTTTTATATGTTAAAATATTAAACTTTACACCAATATTAATAATATATCCGTCAATAATATTGACACCGTCAGTTAAAAGTCTATATTTTTTTAAATATTCTTTTACGTTATAAAATAAAGCTTCATTAATTTGTGTTAGATTTTTATTTTCATTATATCCAAGGACATACAAATTAACTGAAAATGGATTAGTTACATCATAATTAATTTTTCTAAAATAATTATCTACTGAATTATTTGTTGATGCAGTATTGTTATCATAATCAACAAATCCTGAAACATCATTCTTTAAATTTAAAACCAAATCTGTATCAGATGTTATATATGCTTTAGCAACTGAACCATATTTTGGCGGCATTGCATATGTTCTAATTAAATAATCATCCTTAGTTACAGATCTATTTTGTGATGTAAAATTCAAAATAGCATTTTGTTTTATTTGATCTACAGATTCTTCATCTGCACCACCAACTGCGGAAGTATAATTATTTACTCTTAAAGTTTGTTTTACTGTATTAAATAATGTTTGTTCATCTGGATTCAATGATGTTGCATCATTCAATAGTTGATATGAACTAATTCTAGTAATTTCATTTGCATTACAATTTGAAAGTGATCCGCCACCAATTATGTAATTGATAGTCAACACTGTATTTGCAGGAGCTGCACCAAATGTATTTGTTTTTAAGAAATTACTTCCGTCTAAGGAAATATCTGTATTTCTAATATTTGATAATCCAATACCAATAATAGACGCATTTGGATAAACTATTTCATCTGCATAATTATCTAATCCAGGACCAAATTCCAAATAAGTTGTATTATCTGCTGTAATACTTGTTACATACTTTCTTGATGTCTTTAATGATTTGATAATCTTTGATACTTCTGATTTATAAACAAAGAAATTTTCATCAGTAACTTGTGAGTTATCTATATCAGTAAAAATAACATCTTGTGCTAAATAATCAGCTTCATACCATTTATTATTATCTTCATCTACAACTGTAATTATATTAACTACATTTTTTTCATCCAATACAATTTTATAGTATGGAGTAGCAGCACCTACAGTGAAAGTCTTAGTGATAATCTTACCAGCAAAAGCCTTAGTAGTTTTTCTTAACAAGAAAAATTGCGGAACTCCTAATGAGTCTCTGGAATATACACTAACTTCTCTAGGAGAAAATCTAGTATCAACTGAAAAATCAACTGGTTCACTTATAATGAAATTTTGATCAGAGTTATTTAACAACTCCATATTTTCTCTAATTGACAAACAATATTTTTCATCCGGTACATAATTTCCATCAGAATCAACCTTTGATGGTATTAATTGAAACAATTCAATTTCAGTTATGGATGATTTGGTTGGAGTAGTTTTGTATCCAAGATATTTAGCCAAAGCAATTACATTTTTACGTTCTTCAGAATATGGCATCAATGATTCTTTGAACTGATAATCAATGTAGTATGATAATACATCACCTACATATGCAGCTTGTTCAATAAACATTGTACCAGGTGAACTTTCACTGAAATCCTTATATGTTTTAGGAAAATAGTTCTTGGAAAACTCAATCAAACCAGCTTTAAATGATGCAAAATCTCTATTAAGATATCTAATATCTTTATTAAGAGGTTGAAAGGATTTTGGTTGTGTTTCGGCCATATTATTATAGATTGCTTGTTACAGTTAATCCAAGTACATCAGTTTGATTGTTTACCGTAAATTGTATTTTTATGCTTATTATATAATTATCAGTGTTCTTGTTTTTTTGAGCGGTTGTAATGTCTAAAAATACAGTATTTACAATTACATTTGGAAACCAATAATTCATGTCTTCTTTAATAACATTCTTTAAAATGTCATCAAACCCTTCAATATTTTGTTCAAATAGATATTGATACAATTTTGTACCAAACTGAGGGTTAAATCTTCTTTCACCTGGTCTGGTGTTGAAAAAATTAGTGATGTTGGCTTTAATCTGAGTAAGAGTGTCATATGACTGCTCAAAATACCCATTTATGCCAGATCTTAAAGGTAATGTTAAACCAATTGGATTCATATTATGACATTGATACTAAACCACTACCACCAAGACCTGATGTCCTTTTCTTATCAACCGCTTTCATCAATTTTCTAAAATCTCTATTAATGACGTTAAGTACTTTGGCCTGTTCTTCATTAACTGGTGTTATTTGTTGTGGAATCTCTACAGATTCATTAATATTAGCGCCACCTAAAGATTCACTTCGTAATGCGCCCATTAATCCCGCATAAGAACCTTCTCTCGGAATTCCACCTACAGTTTCATTCAATACAGCATTTAATACATCATTATTTGTATATTTCTTAAATGTTTTCTTTGCTGGTTGTAATGATTGTATGTTTTCAGATGGTTTTTGTGAAACTTTTGGTGTTTCCAATTTTTCACTAACCACGGTTTTATTTTGACCAGTTAATATTTCACTCAAAATATTTGGAATAAGAGTTGGAAGAGTCTTTTGAAGTTCTTCTTTTATTACTGATCTGATTATCTCTTTTAATTCTTGTGTTTTCATACTTGTTGATATTATATAATTATATTTTACTATATACCAAAATGTTTTATTTATTTACCAAAGTTAACCTGGTTTTATCATTGATGCTTGGACTGAAAGTGGTGTGCCTGGCAAAATAGGTACAATTTTGAGTTTAGGTATAGTTGGAAATGCAGGCGGTTTGATAATTGATGACATTGGAGGTACATTTGGTATTGGAACCTTTGGTATTGACGGAATACTAGGTACAGTAGGTAAATTTGAGATACTTGGAAGTTTTGGTATAGGTGGTATACTAGGAATTGAAGGAATAGATGGTATTGAAGGAGGTGACGGCAGTGAAAAATTTGGTACTGATGGAACAGCGGGTATAGATGGTATAGGTGGTACTGATATTGGTAAGTTTGTTTTTAAATTTTTATATGTGAATGTTTCTGTAAATGTCTTTTTATAATCAAGACCTGATACTCTTTTTAAAGGCAATTTTGGCACACTTGGAAGAGAAGGAATGCTTGGCAAACTAGGGGTTGGTAAAGAACCTAGTGGATTTTGTAAGTTTAATGATGGTGGTGTAGGTAAAGTATACATAAATTAACTCCAAGTTGATGGATTTGGACCTCTTGTTTTACCGTTATAACCTCCAGGAACACCACTACCGTTAAATACATTAATATCAGTTGGTGGTGTTCCTCCTTCAATAGAACCACCATTTCTTCCTGGAGCATAACCACCTCCAGTTAAAAATACTCTTTTACTTAATATTTTATCAAGACTATCTCTCCAAGCTTTTAATTTTTCTTGTGGAGTTGAAATTTGATTAGTCAATTGTGTTGGATAATCTGCTAGTTGACCTGATTGTTCATCTGGAGTATGTGTTATAGATGTAACATGTTCATGGTATTGCCAATGAACGTGATCCAATATCAAATCTGCAAGGTCATATAGAAAGTCAACAGTTGTTTGACCTAACAAAGCGGGTTCATTTGTTTGATCATATTGACCTAGATATATTGCCGGACTATTAATCACTGTTTTTGTGTTTGTAGTCATTATTATCTGACCATGTGAATCAACTGTATATTCATTGTCAGTTACAATTCCATATCTCTTTTTAGAATAATGTATAGTTTCTCCATTTCTACTACTTACTATAATTCTATCACTATTAATAACAATTTGATCTCCAGTAAGTATTGGAGGTCTAAATTTAGTACACCCTGGCGGAGAAAATGCGGACACTTCTTCTTTTGAAACGGAAGGATCTTGAAATATTTTCTTTTTACATGTTGAGTTAAAGCTAGATTGTGTTAATCCAGATGTTATATGAATAGATGTACCGTCTCGATTAATATCTTCAGATACATATCCACCTGCATTTTTTTCTGATATGTCAGGTATAGGTTTTGATATATTCTTTTGTCTGTTTCTGATCAAAATCATCGGATTACCAAATCCTGTTAATGTATTACTTACTGGATTTGTATCTCCATCTTTATTATAATAATCTGCATATTTTGGATCACCAATATCATTATCTCTTACATCATCATATGAAGAAAATCTAATAGATTGGCCGTGTCTACTTTCAATTACAGTATCACCTTCAAATCTTTTTACTGAACGTATCTTTCCGTTTGATTTGAAATATCTACCCAAAACAGTTACATTACTTGTATTCTTATATTGTTTAGAAGTTAAATATGAAACTGGTCCCTTATACAAAACATCTGGATCAGTTGGATTATTTTTTATTTCTCTATTTCCCCGGGCAAATCCATCTCTTTGTTCAAGTGTAGGATTAGCATCATTATTTGGAAATCCTGTTATATTGATTTTTCTGGTATAATAAACTTTACCAAGATAATTTACTACTGATACAACTTCATTTACAAGTGGATATTCAGTTATACCTGTATTTTCTAATGGTAATGCCCATGGTAATTTTTCTTTTTCTACGTTTTTATGAGTACTAAATGGTCTGACTAATACTCTACCAATCCATGTATAATCTTTATCATTTTGATCCGCAGGTTTATCATTTGCAGCATCTGGCCATTCTGTTGGATTAATATTAATTTTTGTTTTGAATATTGGATGTGAATCATCAAGGATTACATCCAACACAACTGCTGGTTCAAATTGTAAAGATGAATTTAAAGATGAATCACTAAATGAACTAAGTGGTTCAATTCTTATTGCTGCTATTACTGAATTATAATCTGAATATCCTGACATATTATTTCTTTGAGTTTATTTCAATTGGAGTATTGATTTCTTTTGTAATTTTTTCAACTTCACCCATCAATTGTTTGCGTTCATCTTCACTCAATAACATTCCCATATTACCGTCATCACCTTGACTTTGACTACTAATAATACGTTGTACCACTGCGGCTAATTTGACAAGTTGTTCATCATTTCTGACTGAAACGTCCAAATAATCCTTAATTAGTGGTACAACTACTATTGCATCATTAGCGGTTTTAATCATACTTCGAAGATCAGATACCAAAATATCAATTTGGTCCTTCTTCTGTTCAGAATTAACAACCACATCTTTAAGTAAACTAGAGTATTTTTTACCCTTATATAATTCAAAATCTAAGTCCATAACTATAAATATTGAAAATACCTTATTTTACTTAAATTTATCTAGAATACATCTCTTGTTTTAATGTTCCTCTGTCAGAATAAGATCTAGTAATAGTATTTTGGTACTGTTTCATCTTATTAATTACTTTAGTAATCTGTTGAGTTTTACAAGAAGATATTTCTCTGATATACAAATATAACGCTTTTTTATTGAAAGAATCAATTCTGTCACTGTTTCTAAATAATTCAATTACTGCGTTGGCAATATTTAAATCACGTTGTTTTGTAAATATTTTACCAATATTTTTCTCCCAATAATCAACCATCAATTTCATAAACTCACTTGTTTCCAAATCATCATGATAAGCATCAGTGGTTTGTAAACAAACAGTAGTATCACTTGGAGTGTCAGAGATATCAACGTGTTGATTAAATCTCTTATAATTGTTATTGTTGTGGAATATTAAATAGTTTTTGGCAACAATACTGAAATAACTAAAGGCCTTACCTTTACCCTCTTCAAATTTATGCATATTAGCAACTAAATGTGCAATTGTTTCCTTTTGAATTTCTATAGGACTGTTGTCAAAATATGTAAATTTAAATGTATTAAATACATTTTCTACTAGTTTATCAAAACAACGTTTAATTTGTTCCTCATAAATTTCATTTCTAATATCCATAGACTGTTCCTTATTATACTGGATAATAGACTTTTCAGTATCTATAGTAAAATACATTTTTTCTCCGCTCTTCTTTTTTCTCTTTTTTGGTTGAGATACAATCTCAGGAGTGATTGTTACAATACTATCTGTCAATTTTTTTTGTTCAACAATTTTTTTTGATACTTTGTTTGGTTTAATTGTTTTTTCCTGAATCTTTTTCTTTGGTTTAATTACTTTTTTATCTAATTTATTTTTAATATGTATTATTTTTTTATTTGATTTAAGTCCAACAGTTTTTGAATTTTTCATTCAGTCCTTTCCTTTAATTTTTCAATTAATTTAATTATCTCAGAAAAAACAAAACCTACATCATCATCTTTTTCAAACATCTGCTTATCATCTAAATCTTTTAATTTTGAATATGTGACGGATACTTCTTTTTTAATGTTTAACAACCAATTTTGGTATGTTTCTATTTTATCAAGATTGATATCTAATGCATAACCTAAAAATATGTTAGCACAAATAGAAGCGGTCAATAATACTGACAGTATAATTATCATAATCTTTATTCTGATAAATCTGTATCATCCTCCAAATAATCTGACATATAATCCAATACATCATCAACTAAATCCCAGTTTTCACGGTTCTTTGCTTCATTTAGAAGCGACATAATTTCTTTAATATCTGCGATATCCATATATATAGTTTAGACTGATATCTAAATATATAGGATATTAAGTTAAAAACAACATTTTTATTCAAAAATAATAATTTTATTTTTATTAAAAACTAAAGTGTGGTCCTTTATTAGATGAAACTTCTCGTATAACTTCTTTTTCTACTATTTTTTCCACAGGCACTTCTCTAATTTCAGTAACTATCTCTCTAATTATTTTTTCATTCTTAACTTCTTCTTCAGCTTCTTTTTTTGCTTGTTCTACTACAGATTCTATATTTTCTGATGGTTCATCCACTGAATCTTGATGTTGATATATCTTGATATCATCTTTTGGCTTTTCAACCTTATCAACAAAATTTAATGTGGTGTTATATGCCAACAGTAAACATATAGCCAATGGATCAAATACAGATATAAGAGCAACAATAAACCACGTTACACCAGTATTCATATCAACTTTAAATTGTTCTGATATAAATTTAAATGTTTGTATATCCTTCTTACTTCCAGCTTCTATCTTAATATCAGCAATTTTCTTATCAAATGATTGTAATTCATCAATTCCTTTTTGTATTTTACCGTTTTCAGATTCAATATCTTTTTCACTCTTATCTATTAATTCTTTGGTTTGTTCTTGTATTTGAGCTAATTGAATTGGATTGCGACTAATAACTACATTAGTCATACTTTCACCCAATCTTGATTCTTGACTGTTTCTTAAAGCAACAATAGATTCAATTCTTTTCTTTGCGGAATTGATTTTGTCTTCAGTATATTTTTTCTGATCATTGATTACCAAAATTTTATCTTCTGATAATTTATTTTCAATTGCGGATTGTTGATATGCAGATGTTAAATATCCAAAAATACCAAGAGACGTAATAATCATTAGTATTACAACTGCGGAAATTAAATATATTTTAAGCAACAGCTTAATTTTTTTCCAGTATCTATATAAAAATGTAGTAGCTACTAATTTACCTATTTCAAGTGAACTTGCCATAATCATAGATGCTAATGCAGATCCACTAAATAACATTCCAATACCAATTATACTGAAAAATGCTGCACAACTCGCTATAAATAAGGATGATACACCAACAATTCTTTCAAATTTGAATAAATCTTTCATGCGTATATATATTATTGAATAGGGTAAAATTTTACCATTCAAGCATTACTTGTCCATGTGATCCACTTCCACCATTAATTACTCCTACAGAGGTAAATGAACTTGCACCACCACCTCCTCCTCCAGGATAATCACCTGCATATCCATTCCATGATGAACTTGGACTTGTAGAAATTGCTGGATTTTGTATACCACCCATACCACCATAAAAACTACATCCACCGGCAGAACCAGATAAAGTTGTGGATTTTTCACCATCCGCACCAGGATATATAAATATACTACCAGAACATAATGATGCTAATCCACCAGAACCACTATTTGCATTCAATACACCTCCTTGACCACCGTAACCGCCGTCAGCATAAGCTAAATAAAAATTGTCAGATATTTTGTAACAATAAGAGTCAGATCCATTTTTTCCAGTGCTTCCATATGATCCTGATCCATTTGATGATCCTGTCCCCGGAGCACCACCCCCACCAACTACTATAATAAAAGATGTAAATTTTGTAAATGATGAAGTTCCTTGAGCTACTGCACCGCCTCCGCCACCAGTTCCACCATTATTAATTCCAGTTGAAGTTGCACCTGCACCACCACCACCAGCTCCAATTGATGTAGCTCTAATTGTAAAAGGTCCACTGCCAGAGAATACTGATATATCTGATGTTTTAATTTGGAATGTATGTGTTCCTGGTGTTGAAAACACTACTTTACGTTTTGGTGTAAATACATCCAAATAAGATGCGGTAATTACATATGATGCAGTCACTGCATTAGTTGAGTTTAATGACTCTAAAGCATATGAACTAGTTATAGCAGTATTTGCCGCAAGACTGATACTACTTGTATCTGCTAAAAATGAAGTAATACTGAAACTACTTGTTATGGATCGTGATGATGTTGATGCGTAACTACTACTCAATGAAAGTGAACTGGTTAAACTATAACTTCCACTTATGGATGAATAACTTTGGTTTGCTACTTGTGAGAATGAAGAAGTAATTGAATAAGTTGATTGATTTATGTAACTACTTGTTTCTGCAAATGAACTTGTTACTGAATAACTACTTGTATTTACATATGAACTAGTAATAGAAAAACTTGCAGTGGACACATTAGGATACAATAAACTTGCAGCTGTATCAGAATAACTACTTGAATAAGCAAATGCTCCACTTATTGAATATGATGATGTAGAAGTGTTATTTGGTGATAGATAAGATGCAGTTATTGCAAATGTTGAATATGATGATGAGTCAGCAATACCACTTACACTTCCTGTCAAATTTCCACTAAATGATCCGGAAGATATTCCAAAAAATGATCCTGAAAAACTGCCTGTTGATATAAAAGACTGAAATTGATTAACTAATACTCTGTATGTTGACGCAGTAAATGCAGGAGCTTCATAGTCTGAAACTATTGGAAAATAATTAGAACCGCTCATGTTTGAAGCGGAAATCTCATTTAATTGACTAATTTTTATTGACATAATTCACTATAAAATATAAATATAGTAGTTTTGGTATTATATTCATTTTACTTTATTAAAATAAACACCTTAACATTTTGGTGGAATTGTAGTAGGAGGTGTTTCAGGATAGTTTTTACCCTCACCAATTACATTTCCACTCAATACAATCAATGATATATAACATTTATTAAATACATCAACAGCATTCACTTCAAATTGTTCTGCATTAGATTCATCCATCTTAGATCCATATTTCCTGCCTATTAAAGTTATTTTTGCAGTACTTTTTGAACAACTCTTACCAGTTGTTATATCCCACGGAATATTGTCTACCGCATGACTTGCATTTAATGAAGGAAGGTAATTATATAAATCTGTATTATTAGTATATGCAGCCGGATCACTGAATTGTACTCTACTAGAACTATCAACTTTAATAAGCGCAGATTTTTCATCTCTCAATTCATTTTCAAACTGAACAATGATATCAATTGAATTATTAAGTCCGGGACTTAATATTACTTTATTTATATTATAATGTTCTTTTATACTAACTACACTGTTTATGTTTCCACCCTTTATTGCATTAGACACATCTCCATTTATAAGAAGTGTAATATATGCATGTGCTTCACTTTCTGAAAATATAGATCTTATTGAAAAATCAGTGTAAGAGGAACTCAGTGAATAAGACGCAGATATGGATGTAAAAGAATAACTTGAAGTTATTGAACTATTTGCGGTTGATGTATTTGGATATGATAAACCAGTTGCAATTGAGGAGAATGAACAAGTATCACTATTAATTGCGTGATAAACAATACCATTATCTGTTCCATTAAAATTTAAATAATTAGTTTTCTGAGAATTTGATGCACTAATAGAATTATTTGAAAAATCAGATGTATCTGTTTTATATGTAACTTTGTTAACGTTTACATATGATGCTCTTGATGAAGTAACAGAATTTGTTGCATATGATGATGTTAATGCATATGAACTATTTGAATTAATAGGTACACTATTTGCTTTTATAGAATATGATGCGGTACCATTATTTGAAGAAGAACTTAAATAATTTGTTGTATTAGAAAAACTCGCAGTGGTTGATATTGATGCTGATAATGAAGAACCTGATAAATTTCCTATAAATGTGCCACTATGTGATCCTGATCTAAATGTATTCAATACATTTGATGACGTTATATTGTATTTAGTATACTCACCTAAGTTCATAGTTTTGGTTTCAATTTGACCCAAACTATTAGTTACTTCAGTCACAATAATAAAATCATTATTGGTAACTTCTCCTAGTGATAAATTTTTTAATTCTGTTATTATGTGTGACATAAAATTATAATGCTTTACATCCTCCTATTTGAGATATACTAGATACAACACCAATCTGTGGACTGTTTTTTGGAAAATTGCTAAATGATTTATATACAACTACTGAAAATGTAGAATCTATCATGTAATTCTTACATCCGTTTGTTAAAGTCCATTTTAAATAAGCATCCTTACAAGAATCTTCTTTTGTATCAATTGATACAGCCCAAACTCCTACTACCATTCCATAGTGTTTATTTGGAAATGAATATGATTTAAATATAGTATTATCCTTGATAAAGTTATTTTCCGTATTATACCAATCAGATACAACCGTCGTTGTAGTGTTTTCATCAGGCGGATCTTGAAAATAAATATAAAATTGACTAAATCCGTTTGCATTATACTGTTTAATAGGATCTGTTGTCCTAATGTTTTTCCAACTGTATATATCAACCTTACCATCAGTTCTGATTTGAAAAGTTATATAAGCAAATACATTTTTTGATGTATATTCTGATCTTGCACTATATTTTGTATGATCAGTTCTTTGTATATAAAATGATTTTTCAGCAAATAATGTATAACTTGATGATATTGCAAGTGAGGATGTAGATACATTATCTGGTATTATATTTTCAACAATTGATGCATTATTTGCATTTTCAGCAATAATAGAACGTAAACATGTCCCGTTATCAATTCCATTATAATTTAAAAATAAAGCGGTATTTGAATATGATGAATAGTTAACATTTGATGCAGTTAATGAAGTTGATGATGTATTTGCAGTTAATACTGATACATAAGATGTTTCATCTGAATATGATGACGTAACTGAAAATGAAGCAGATGTATTAAAAGATGAACTAGTTGATAGTGATGATGACAGTGAATAAACTGAATATGAACTTGACCCGTTACTTATTCCTGGTGTATAATTTAATAAAAATGTAGTTTGCGCATAACTAGCAGTATCACTATAAGATGATGAAGGTGATGATCCACTTATGATGCCAGAAAAACTTCCTGTGAATGAACCACTTCTTAAAGATGATAAAATATTTGAAGAACTAATTGTATATTGAGTTAAATCTGAAATTACTACATTCTTTGTTTCAGATTCAGAAATATCCTGTATGAATAATAAATTATTATTATTCATTTCTTCTTTTGTTATTAAATCTAAATCTGTAATTTTTTTGTCCATAATTTACAATAAATATTCAAATTAACATGTTGTTGTATGATTCACAAACGGAGATAGGATACTATTTGGTGTATTAACATCTATTCCGTTTGGATTCATATAAACAATTGCTGTAACAACTGCACTTTTTAATAAGTTTTGTATTACTCCTTTCGTTGAGCTTTCCTTGAGGTTCACCATCTGGATTTGATCATCATTAGCATCAAGGCCTACATAAGTAAATTTTAGAACAAAACCAGCGTTTGTACATGAATATCCATTGAATGTAAAATAATATGGCATCAAATTCCCTTGCTCATTATCACCTGATTGTACTGACTTTATTAATTCTCTTTGTCCGTCCGCTGAAAATTCAATACTACTAATAACAGTTGGTTTAAATTTTGTTATACAAGCATTTTTATTATCAAGTGAAGGTTTTGCAAGATCTTGATATTTTACATCAAACTGAATATCATAAGTGTCTACACCGGTTAAAGGATTTGGAGACATACCAATATTTGAAATGTTATACCAACTTTCTGGTATAATTTCATATTTACCTTTAGTTCCAGCAGATTGTATTCTGAATCTAACATAGGAAAAAACAACATTTGATCCTAAAGATGATGTTTCTGCAAAATTTGAAGTAGATGCGGATATAATATAAGATGATGTTAATGCATTTTGTGCAAAACTTGATGTAATTGATCTTGCAATAGTTGTTGTATTATCATCTTGTAAATTTGAAGCAGTTAAACAAAAGTTTGCAGTTTCAGTGATTATTGATCTGTATACAGTTCCATTATTTTGTCCGTTATATTTTATATAAGATGATGTATTTGATAATATACCATTTAATGCGTAATCAGATAGACCAGTGTAATCAGATAGACCAGTGGTTAATATTGAATGTGTTGATCCAGTTGCATATGCTTGTGATGCTGTATAAGAATATGATGCGGTTGTTGCATATGAAGAACTAAGTGAATAACTTGCACTAAGTGCATAGTCAGATATATCTGCATTTACACTATATGATGCGGTTCCATTATTTAAACCATTATAAAATAAATTGCTACTAGTTAATGATAATGATGCGGTAGATGCGTATAAAGAAGATTGTATTAATCCAGTTAATGAACCTGTAAAACTTCCTGTAAATGATCCACTAACCAATGATGTTAAAATACCTGATGCGGTTATATTATATTGTGTAAATTCACTTGCATCAATATTCTTAATTTCATTAGATTTGAGGTCTACAAATAAAAACAGATCATTGTCTGCTATTGTGGTAGCAGACAATGTATCTAGATCTGTAATTGTTTTATTTACTAAAGGCATACTATCTTAAGATATATATAAATATAAATTAAGACATCTTTTTGATTTTTTTAATAATATACTTTACTAAAACGCTTCTTACAATGTCTTCTTCATCAAATTTGAAGACAAATATACCATTTTGACGGCTTTCTTCATCATCAAATATATTTAAAGTCTTAATAAATCCGCTTTTTCCGTTGATGTCAGATTGTTCTGGATCACCCATGATGAATACTTTACTAAATTCACCTGTTCTGGTAATTAGGGTAATTAACTCTTTCACAGTCATATTTTGTGCTTCATCTGCAATGATACATTTTGCATTCCAGTTTAATCCACGTAAAAATCCAAGTGGAATACTATCAATACGTTCTTCTTTTTCTAGTTGATCTATTTGATTTTTTGGAAGCAGTTCATATAATTTTTCCAATAATGGTTGTATATATGGTGCCATTTTTTCATGAGCTTCACCTGGTAAGAATCCTAATTTATTATCAGAACTTTCTACTGCGCTTCTGATATATAACAAATCACTGATCTTTTTACTATTTAACAGTTTAAGAGCGGCATATATGGTAATATATGTTTTAGAAGTACCTGCGGGACCGCTTACAAATACCATTTTTGTTTCTTTATTTAAAGCAATCTCAATAAATTGTTTTTGTTTTTCTGTTAATTCTCTTTCATATATTGAAAGTTCATTTCTTAATTTTGATTTTTGATATACAATCGGACTTTTGTCAATTTTTTGTTCATCTGTTGGAGTGTTGTTTTGAACGCTGTTATTTTTCTTTTTGTTTTTTTTCATGCGTGTTTATTTTTTTTTTAATTCACTGTCCAATTTTGTCTCTATTTTTTTGATTCTGGTACAAAGTTCATATTTTTCCATTTTAATATAATAGTTGTATACATGCAACAAATTATCTTTAAATTGTTCAAATGGTAACGTAATAACAAAATCAGAATTCGTAAATGAAAATACTTCTACAACATTTAAATTTTTGTTTAAAGCATATTCAATTGATGAAATCACTTGTTCCGTCATCAAAGTTTTGTTAATTTCAATAAATCTCTCCATCTCACCAAATTCTGAAGGTAACAAATATGGTTTATATTTTTTTGTAGATGCTTTTGGCATATTTACATACATATCAATCTGTACAATTTAAAAGCAAAAAACGCCACTGAATAGAAAACTATTTAGTGACGTTTTGGTTCTTATATTAGATATTTATTATTTACTTCTTTTTATAAACCTTCTTTTTATCTTTCTTATCTTCAGAATTTACTTCTGTAGTTTTTGTTGCAGATAATAGTTTCTCATGAGTTCTGTTTGCAGTATGCTTCCAACTGAGTCTAGTTTTTGGTGTAGCCCATTCAAATGTTTTTCCAATGTTTAATAAAGACTGAATTTCTTCATCTGATGTTGCATTTTTAATTTGTTCTCTTAGTCCAATTGATTCATTCATAATTATACCTTATGTTTCTTTTCATCATATTCTGCAATTTCAATTTTGGTACCATCTGGCCAACGGTGTACAATATCAGACCAATGATCAAACTCAATCTTTGCATCTTGTTTTGATTCATATAACAATTCACTTACCCTCGCACCACTACGTACCACTACAAACTTCTTTAAAGAAGAAGTTGATGTTTCCGTACTTTTATTTGTCTTATTAGACATAATTTTATCCTAATATTTAGTTTTTATTGTTGGTTTTATATACTAATTAATTTATGATAACCACTCACAAATTAAATCTTGTTGTTTAGAAAATCTTTTAACTGTTTTTGATTTTCTGTATTTAGAATTATAAAGTCAGACCAAGGTTTGCCATATCTTAATATTTGCCAACACCATCTTAGTCTTTCTGACCAACATAGTGTTCTGCCATTGAGTCCTCGTTCAAATAAACTCAAAGATACTTCTTCTTCATCTTTGAATTTTTCTACTAAAAGTCCGTGTTCAAAACAATCACAAATTAAAAATATTGATTCTTGATCTTTCATAATTTTATGTTGCAAATGATTTTCCACATCCACATTTAGATTTTTTATTAGTGCCTTTAGTGTCGTTTGTAGTAAACACAAACTTCTCTTCGTATAATCCTTTTTCATAATCTACAGTAGTTCCTTGTAATAAAAATTCAGATTGCGGTTCTATTATTACTGATATCCCACTATCATTTAATATTATAGCCTTCTCATTCTTAATATTTTCATAAACATTATTTTCAATTTTCGAAAAATTATAAACAAATCCATTACACCCTCCGCCTTTGGCAGATAATAAATATTTTCCTTTATTACCTGATATACTTACTAATTTTTCCCACGCTCTTCTTGTAATACTAATATTCATCCCTTATATCCCTTATAATTATTATATATTTAATGTTCTTATATTAACTGTCATATTATTTATATCTATATATTGATAAGTATTCGTCCCGAATGATCGAGATATTCCTGTATCGGTATACCATAACATATTATTTATAAATTTAATACCATCAACAACATTGTGTCCTATAAACATATAACCGCAATTTAAATTCATTAACATTATTTTCATTTCTTCCGGATTATCTAATTCTCGCGTCCATAATATTCCATCATCACTCAATATAATCTTAGAAAATATATCACTGTCTTCAGCGCCATTAATATTATTAGATGTAGCAAATATTTTCCATATTTTATTGATATATCTAATATCTTTCTTATAATTATCCAAAATCATTAAATGCGACATTTTTAATCCTGCGTGACAAAATAACATATTCCCTATTTTAACAACAATAGGTCTATTAGATAAAATAGAGGATATCTGTCCACCTGGTTTAAATAATTCATTCCTTCTTTTTTCATTATTTGCAATACTTTTACTTGATACATAAGTATAATTTCCTAATATATTCATAAATTCGTGATTACCTATTAGAGATATCAGTCTCCCCCCCTTAACCATCGCTAATTTATCTAATATGTTTGTAAAATTAATCATTTCAATATCTTCAATTACCTCCCAATCATTATCTGTAGTTCTATTAAGACTATCAATTTGGTCTCCCATTTGAATTACAATAGTATTTTTAGGTTCTGCTATCCATTCTATATTAGCATTTATTATTTTGGCATCTATTAATATATTTTTAAATCTTTTAATATCACCATGTATATCGCCAATTATAACTAATCTATCAGGTTGCTGATATTCGTAAATAATTTCTTCACTACTCATATTTATTATATAATAATAGTAATAATTTATATATATATAAAAAGATTATAAATATTAATATATATAATGACTATAAATATATATATAATATCTTCTGATGAATTAAAAAATAGAGTTAATAACATAAATAATGTTATATCAGTATTTAAAAACTTATGTAATAAAAACAAAATTGAAGTATCTGTTAATATAATTAGCGAACCTTCGTCGAGTACTATTGATAAAAATATAACTATATTTAATAATCGCGTTGACTATAATAAATTCGATGAAACAAATGAATATAACGAATATATTATTATGTTAAACTCGTGCCAAATATCTAATTATGAAAAACATCGCGAATTATATAAAATAATTAAAGATAAAAATAATGACGAACTTCACATGATAATTGAAGACGATATATTGGTAAGCACAAGTTATATAGATAATATTGAAGAAATGATTATTGATTTAACCAACAAAGACAAAAACAATTTATGGGAACTCCTATTTTTATCATTAAATACTATTAAAAATGGCGAAAATCTAATTAATTACAGAGAAGTATATAATAAACTTATTACTAAAAGTTGTTATTTTGTTAAACCATGTATATGTAATAAACTTTATGAAGACAGTAAAACATTTAAATTACAAATTAAATATTTTCTATCAAAATTTATAGATGATAACAAAGACATAAATGTTTACTTTTATAATAAAAACACACTAATAGAAGGAACTAAAATAGGATTCTATCCATCATCTGTAAATTCAACAAACTATTTATATTTTAACAATGAATATATAGAATTGCTAAAAATACATAGTAAAGACGAAATAACAGAGGAAGATATTAATAACGCTCAAAATTTATATAAAAATGTTGAAAATATGAAATCTTCTGATATTATAAATATTATGGGAATGATCTATAAAAAATATAAAAATTATAGTGAGGCTAAAAAATATTTCATACAAGCACTCGATATTCATAAAAAAAACTATGGATATCTACAAAAAAATAATAATATATTAAATAACTGTATAACTATATTTCAATATGAACAAGAAATGTTACAGGAATGTATAAAAGTTAAACCTAAATATTAAGATAATTTAGATTCTAATGAAGATATTTTAGATGATAGAGAATCAACCTTGCTATTTAATTTATCCATTTGAGTAGTTAGTTTTTCTAATTTTTCTACTTTGGCACTTAAAGCTGTAAAATCGCTTAAAGTAACATAAGAACTTAGAAGATTAGTAATATCCGTCATTTTAATAGCTAAATCTCCATCGGCTATTTCAAGCGATTTAACTTTATCTACTAATTCATTAAATTCATTTAATTTTGTTAAATCCATTACTTTATCGTCAAGTACATCATTTGAAACACCTGAATCTGACGATACTCCAGATACTCCAGAATTTTTTAACTCATTAACCGTCGCTTCAATAGATTGTATTCTAGAATATAAACCAATAATAGACATATTTAATATACTATTATATTATAATATTTTATTTTTATAGAATTAATTTTATTACTTAAAAAATGATTATATTATTTAAATATAAGAAGATATTAAAATAGTAAGATGATTATACCTATTAGATGCTTTACTTGCGGAAGAGTTATGGCTGATATTGCCGATTTCTATGAAAGTGAAAAAGAAAAACTAAAGAGTATTAATGATAATAAAGAAGATAATAAAGAAGATAATAAAGAAGATAATAAAATATACAAGAATTTTGAAAAAA
>ENA-OSIY01000305-OSIY01000305.1-marine-metagenome-genome-assembly--contig:-NODE-305-length-28456-cov-12.151873_pt1 | contig 28456 bp, 32 predicted proteins | sample MGYA00237884_ERZ534233 | MGnify/ENA primary metagenome ERZ534233 (study PRJEB26412, sample SAMN06343840) | marine metagenome | isolation source: estuarine water | place: USA: Columbia River Estuary... | reverse complement strand
TACAAATATGGAGTTAAAACTCGTAAAGCTCGTAAAATTAAGAATTTCAGTCAAGACATGGTTTTGAACGAGAAATTGTATGATTTGGCTCTTGAATACGTTCCTGCATAAGGGGCGTATTTAAGCTTGGAAATGTAAAACAAAGATATTATATTAACGATATGAGTTACGAGGAAAAATTTAGAATGAATCAAAGAGATATTGACGAAGCTAATATCAATGATCAATGTGATTCTATTTTAGCAGAAGCAGATAAACATAATTTACAATTAGAGGTTGTTTGGTCTGCGTTTAAACATAAAGAACAATTTCCCACAGCATCTCTACTTGAATGTCTACAAGTAGGAGCAGATGAGTGGGACGTTTAAAATTGCTTGGGTGGCGGAATAGGTAGACGCGCTGGACTTAAAATCCAGTAGACAGTAATGTCTGTACGGGTTCGATTCCCGTCCCAAGTACAAAAAATTAAAATATATATATTTATAAAAAACATGAAAAATCTATTTATTATCGCTGCCTTAGTTACTTTAGCTTCTTGCTCAAACGAAACTACCTCTACTTCTACAGACACAACTTGTGTTGATTCAACTTGTTGTGATTCTTTAAACACAGATTCTCTAATTCAAAGTTCAGAAGCACATGCTGATTCTTTGCATACAGAAATCCAAGAATTGAAGAAATAATATTCTTGCCCCCTTAGCTCAGTTGGTAGAGCTTCTGATTTGTAATCAGACGGTCGTTGGTTCGAGTCCAACAGGTGGCTCAAAATAATTTTGATGCACAGTATAGGGCAGCGCAGTCGACTAGAAGTGCTTAGTTGGCCAACACAAAATTATTTATATGGCGAGTTGGTGTAATGGTAACATATTGGGCTCATAACCCAGAGTTCTAGGTTCGAGTCCTAGGTTCGCAACCACGTGCTGATTTGGTCTCAGCAGGAGCCTTCCCCGGGCGAAGAAGTGTACTGACCGACACAGGGGGTTTGGAAGATTGGCAGAGTGGTCGATCGCGGCAGTCTTGAAAACTGTTGTACTGCAAGGTACCGTAGGTTCGAATCCTACATCTTCCGCAAACCTTAATACCAGTTCAGGTTCGTGAACAAAGGAGGCCTGTTCTTCTCGTACAAGAAAGAAATCACGTTAAATCTCCTCATGTTAGGTGGTGGTGGTGACCTAACAAATTAGGTGTGTAGTTCAATGGTAGAATAAAGGTCTCCAAAACCTTTGATAGTGGTTCGAATCCATTCACATCTGCAAATATTACCCTCTCGTCTAACGGCAGGACAACTGGTTTTGGTCCAGTTAATGGTAGTTCGAATCTATCGGGGGTAACTAAAAAACTTTATTTATATTAACGTTATGAATTTGACAAAAGCACTTAAACACAAGAAAAAGCTTGTAAAACAAGCCGATGAATTTTTTTCTCGTTTTTCTAGTTACAACTCTTCCGAGGTTAGAACAACACCATCTTACAATCCACAAGATATGTTTGAAGGATGGATAAAAACAACTGATGAGTTGGTTAGTTTAAAAGGAAAAATCCACAAAGCAAATGGACCTATTGCTGATAAGATTTTTCGATTAGGAGAGGTAAAAAACTTAATTACTCGTTTGCGTGGAGTTGACACTAAAGAAGGTAAAGTTCGTAACCGCTATTCTGGTAGTGAGGAATTTGTTGAATATGCAGCATATGTAAATTTGCTCCAAAAAGATCTTCTAATTAAAAATTATGAAGAAGAGTTAGAACAACTCCAAGAAGAAATTGAAGCGTTTAACGCTATCACAAAGATATAATCAAACCGAGAGTGAAGTTAAATTAGTAGCACCTAAAAATATCTTCGGATTTTTTAGGACTTATCGGGAATAACCTTCCCCTTACAGAAACATGATGCTAGGATTTAGATGTTGATCTTGCGCCTTAAGACTTAAATTTGAAACTTCAAATAGGTAAAACTCAAATCTCAAGACTCTTTAGCGAAACTTTAATTTCCTCTCTTTTGATTTAAAATGGTTAGTTAGGTAATGTGTAATGTGAAAACGGCATCACACCCTATAGGTTGCATTGTTATGGGTTCGAATCCCATCCTAACTACAAATAGGTGCATCTATCGTCTAGCGGTTAAGACAGGTGTAAAACACAAGACGCGGGTTCGAATCCCGGAAGGTTGCACCTACCATGCTCCTATCGACAAGCGGTTAAGTCATGTCCCTTTCACGGACAAGTCACGGGTTCGAATCCCGTTGGGAGTACAAAAAAATCGTCCCTTACGGGGTTAAGTTGAGAAGTACAATCATCGTAGGTTAAGCGATATCCTATATTTGGACCTTTAGCTCAGTTGGTTAGAGCGCCGCACTCATAATGCGAGGGTCACAGGTTCAAGTCCTGTATGGTCCACTAAGAGGTTTTTATCTTTTTTTCATATTTATAAATGTTCATATGAAAAAATTATTATTTACTCTCGGTTTGGGGTTATTATCTTTAACCTCCTTTGCCCAATCCTACACGACCTCTCCAGGTACAGGACATTGGGTAGTAGTTGACTCGGGCTATCAAGTAGGTACCTCAACAGCAGGTAGTACTGTAGCTCCTCTTTATTTTCACAACACCTCAACTAGTGAGAAGATTACAGGTCTTCAATTTAGATTGTTTTATGATAATACAGCTTTTACTGCTGTGGTTCCGTCGTTAAAAATATCTGCTACTGATCAATATTTGCAGTATGTAGATAATAAAACCAACGGTTATTTAACGGTTACTGTTGTCTATACTGGAACCAGTTCCACATTTAGCTACTCCACTGGTGCAACGTTTGATTTAACGTTTACACACGCTTCTGCAGCTACTTGGAACACTTTAGACAGTATTAAAACCCTTAAAGTTACTGGTGCATTTGGTTTTTCAAACAAAGCAGCTACAAACTGGGGTAATGACACTACATTAGTAGTTTATTCTTATGGTGGTAGGTTCAATCAAAAATTACTTCGATTTGCTGCTAAGTTTAAAAACGTTACAGGTTCAGATGCTAAAAACTTGTATGTTAGCTTAGAAAAGAAACCAAAATCAGGTGGTTCTTGGACTCAAGTAGCTACAGGTAAAACAAATAGTTCTGGTGTTGTTGTATTACGTAAGTTGTTAGATACAACTTATTGGGATGTTAGAATGGTAGTTAAAGGAGATACAATGACTCCTGGTAATGTTATTTCAACTGCTGATGCTCAAAAAGTAAACCAAGCTATATTAGCTCAATACACTCCTTCTGGATTTGATTATTATACAATGGATGTAAATGGACATACAGGTGATATTACAGTTGCCGACGTTTATTCTGTTTACGGACGTTTAGCAGGTAGATTCTCTGCTTGGCCTAATTCACAAAAAGATGTTTGGTTCTTTACTAAATCACAATACGATTCTATTAACGGATCCGCAACTAACTATGTAACTACTAAACCAGGTGTTAATAACTTTACATACACTATTAATGGTAAAGATTCTATTACTTATTGGGTAGCAGTTAAAGGTGATGCTAACGCTACAGGATTTAAAATGGCTCGTTTAACACCTATTAAAATTATCAACCCATCAAACGCAAAAAATTACATTATTGATAACACAGTTTCTTATGATAATGTAACTGAAACTATTGAGGTTAATATGCCTAAAGTTAAGGTTGATGATGGTAATTTAGTAAATGTTCCTGTTAAAATGTTAACTAACGGTAAACAATTAGGTGCTCTACAATTAGAATTAAAATACGATACAGCATTACTTGAATTTAAGAAAATTGATTTATCTGGAAAAATGATGAATTGGACTTCTTATACTAACCCTGATAATGGAATTATTGCTTTTGGTGCTGCTGATTTGACTAATAAAAATTTAGTTAATGATGGTGAGCAAGTATTTAATATTCAATTCTTTGCTAAAAAACCTCAAGACAGTTGGGCTACAGCCGCTATTTGGACTGGTCCTAAGTATGTTGGAGGTAATGATTCTCGTGATATGAATATTACTCCTGCTATGGGTATTATTGAGGTTCGTAGAATTAAACAACCTATTAATGTAAATGATTTAAGTGATATTATTGTATTTCCAAATCCAAATGATGGTATGGTTTGTGTTCAGTTTAAAGTTAATAATGATTCACAAACTGAAATTGCTGTAACTGATATGGTAGGTAAAAAAGTATTAGAAGTATTAAATACTAAAATGCCAAGAGGAAATTATAAATACTTAGTTAATTTAACTCAATTAAGTGATGGTTTTTATTTAATGTCTATTAAAACAGATACACAAATTTCAACTTCTAAAATAATTATAAATAAATAATGAGTTTAAAAGATAAATTAGGTATGGGTAAATCCGAATTCGTTCAAGTAGACGATAAGAATCGTTTCTACTTTATGTTACAACAAATGCAAAATAACCGTTGGAAAATTACTGTTATTGTATTGTTTTTGTTTTTCTTCATCATTGCGGGAATTAATTCGGCTGTGTTCTTTGGTATATTAATCGAGGAATCTTGGAAGGAAATGTTATTAATTTTATTAGGTGCCTTTGTTGGTAACTTAAATAAAGTTGTAGATTACTGGTTTAACTCTGAAGATAGAGATAAAATGCTAATTCAGAAAGTTGATGAAGAAGATGGAAATGCATTGTCAAACACATTAGAAGGATAAAATTATGTCAGAAGAAAAAGAAGAAGGCGGTATGTCCGCTGTTAAAAAAGCCATCATTGGAGCTCTTACCACTGCGGTAACTGCCGGTGGTGCATGGTTTGCTACTCATTTAGGTGGTGGTGAAGAACCAAAAGATGAAGCTAAAACAGAACAAGCTACTCCAGCTGCTGCTCCTGTTATTAACTTAAATTTAGAAAACAATAACACTAATCAGCAAAAACAATCAGCTGGTGGTACTACTACCATTATTAAAGAAAAAGCAGTTGAAAAACCTGCTGCTGCTCCTGCTAAAGCTGAACCTGCTAAAGAAGAAGAACCATGGTAAAAAATATATTAGTTGCTTTATTATTAGTAGTTTTAATTGGGTGTGGTTCAATGAAAACCACAACTGAAAAAGACGTTATTGAAAAAGCCGACATTTCTACTGTATCTGGTTATACTGATTCTATTAAAAAAACAGTTCAAGTAGTAAATGTTGATATGACTAAACTTTTTGCCTTATATCCAGCACTTCAGGAAAAGAATGTTGGGTTGGGTTTTGCTGAATCTGTATTAGACTATTTAGATGAAACGCATCGTTTTATATTTACTGAAGAGAAGGCTGAAATCAAGGAAAGGATGGTAACTCAATTTAAGGCCTCTAAAAAAGGTATTTTTGAGGAACCAATTGATGGTAAGGGAAAGATTAAAGCAGCTCAATATTTTGTTTATGTTACTGTAGCTGATTTTGCTGTAGATGAAGATGAAACAGTTGAAAAAGGAAAATCAACAGTAGTTGTAACAACATTTATTAGATTACAAGTAAGATTTGTTGATGCTAAAACAGGACAAATTTATATAGGTTCTGGTGAGGGTGAGTCACAAAAAGTAGGTGAATCATTCCTTAAAAATCTTGATATGAAGTTTTCACAAAGTACCGTAGGTAAAGCAACTCGTAAATCGTTAGAAACGGCGTGTACCAAAGTAATTGGAAGCTTAATCAATAATGGTATCTTTACAAAATAAAATATTATTAATTTTTATGTTAATTGGACTGCCTCTTTTGGGGCAGTCCTTTACTTATTCATATATAGACCCGTGTACTCGCGCAACAAAATTCATTTACGCAGACATGAGTGCCCCTATTGTGATCGCTTATTATGGACAAGTAAAAACGTTTACTTACGCACAATTAAGTGATGGTACGTTTGATGCTTGGATTAGCAATATTTATAATCAGTACAAAACAACCTCACCTTGTCAAGGTGTAGTTACTACTACTACAACTACAACATCAACTAATACAGTTTCAAACATTATAGGTAATGTTACAAACTTAATTAGTTTAGATTTTTCCTCTGTTACTGGTGGAGTATCTGGTGGAGTAGGAACAAATATAGGAGGAACTACATCTTCAGGAACAGGAAGTGTTAAAACAGATAAAAAAGATGGTAACAATAATTCTAATAGTAATAACACTAGTGATAACAGTGGATCAAGTTCTAACTCGAATGGAGAAGCGAAAGGAGAAAATGGAGGAAATCCACCAGAAAATCAAGGCGGGTCTAATGGATCCGGAGGAGATGGAGGAGGAGCAGTAGGTGGAAGTTCTAGTTCAGGCTCTAGTAATAGTTCTTCTAGCGGTTCCAGCGGTTCTGGTTCTGGGTCAGGTACTGGTAGTGAGCAACCGAAAACTGAAACTGAAAAACCATCAGACCAAAAAATTGAAGAACAAAAAGTAGAAACACAAAAAGCTTCTACTCAAGCTTCGGCCAAAGCAGCCGCTAAAGCTAAAGTTGAAACCTCCAAACCAGCAATTTTAATGACTGGAGATATTGTAGGTATTCAAACTAAATCTAATGGAGCTCAAGATGCTAGAGGTACTGCCTCTTTTACTCGTGTAAAAGGAGATGGTACAGCATCAATAGGTTTTTCAGCAGATTATATGGTTAATGCTCGTATTGGAAACATTTCAGCAATACGTTCTTGGATTGGTACTAATAATAAAGGTAATAAACATATTAATGTTGTTTCGGATGGATTAAGTATTATGCCGAGTGCTTTATCTAATACTTTATTATTTGTTAGAGTAAATTCGCTTAAAAATTTTACTGCTTTGTATGGTGGGGCCGCAACTTATGGTAAATTATATGGTGAAGAAATGATTTCAACCATTACCATAGGTGGTTTTATGTATAAAGGAAAAGTATCTAAAGCATTAGATGCTACAATTATCATGGCAGGTATTTATTCCCCTTATTCAAAATACTACACAGAGTCTTTATTTAAAGCAAGACCAATTGTAATTCCGTTTTTAAACTTAAATTATAAACTAACTAAAACTTTTGGAATGGGTTTAACAGCAGGTGGTACTTATGTTGCTGGTCAAGATATTCTAAATTTTCAAATACTGATGGGGGCAAAACTAAAAATATGAGATGGATAACTATATTTTTACTATTTACTAATACCTTGCTAGGCCAATTTACCTATTCAGGATACATTTACAATTCTAATAATTCAGGTGCTGTGAATGTACCTGTAAAGTTATATAAACGAACTACAACTACTATTTCAAACCAAAATACTTCCGTAAAAATATTTAGAACTCATAATGGAAATGGTAGTACAAACCAATACCAACAATATCCTTCTACAAGATCTGAAATGGATAGATGTTTTAATACTGGATATAGTAATACAACATTATATTGGAGCGGAACAATTTCAGGAGCATATTCATTAAATTTTAATCAATACACAACATTAACTTCAGTTGGTGCTTCCGTTCCTAGTAATGGAGATTATTATGCTACTGAAGTTACATTTACTTTTACTCCTAAAGAAACAGGTACTTATACTTTTGGATTAACCTCAGATGATGGAGGAGATTTATGGTTAGTAGGAACAGGCAGTGTAATTGAATGGTATGGAGGTAAAGGAACAGGTACATATAGATATGGTTCTGTTAATTTAACAGCAGGTACTGCTTATTCTTTTATAGCAAGAATGCAAGAATATAGTGGTGGTGATGGTTTATACGTTATTTGGAAAAGACCTTCTCAAAGTGGGTATTCATATCAATCTGATGAAATAGGGGGTACAACCACTACAACTTCTGCTTGGGTTTTGAATATTACTTCTAATACAAATTCATCAGGTTATTATTCATTTAATCGTCCTGTAGCAACAGGAGATGAATGGTACATACAGCTTGACTTACCAATTTTAATTCAATTATTGACAACTACAGACGGTTTAAGTGTGGCTAATAATATATTGGGGATCACAAGTATTACTGGTTTAACTTATCATATGTTTGATTTAAATAATGATGGAAGGATTAATGTTGCTGATGAATATTTTTTATTTGGTAAAAAAGCAGGTCGATTTAGTGCTTGGAGGAGTTCTGTTCCTTATGCTAGATTTTTTACTACAACCGAATATAATTCTATAAAAGCATCTACAAGTAATGTTAGAATCACATACCCAGGTGTTTCCTCTGTTACTACTTCTACATTAACCTCAGGTGGAACTCTTAATTATTATTTAATAGCACCTGGATATTCTGGTTCTGTAACTTATTAATATTTATAAAAGATGTTAAATTTTTTACTACCTATATTATTAACTATTAACCCAACAGATACTACCAAAGTAAATGTTCAAGTAACTAATGTCCAACACATTCAAAAAATTGGAGATAGAGATGTTACTTTTGGAGTTAAAGAAACTGTTGAGGAATTATTAATTGAAAAAGGATATACTCCTGTTGACTCAGGAATTGCGTTTATTACCCAAGTGAGTATAGATAGTATTTATTCACCTCAAGAATTACTTAATATTATGGGTATTCAATGGTTAAGAAAAGACTACATCGTAGAAACTACAATATGTATTGGGGAAAGTTGTTATAAAGGTAAAGGTGAAAGACGTACTTTTATTTTTGCTATGTTTTTAAATGTTGAAAATGGAGAAGTTCCTTTAAATAGGAAAGCATTTTCAAAGGCATTACAAGAAGCATTAAATAAAACAACAAAACAACTATAATATGAAACAATTATTCTACGACGAAACTGGTAAAATCTCTATGAAGAGACTTTGCGGATTATTATGTACTGTAGCTTTATGTGCTACAATGTATCACAACTCATTCTCAGAAGCTCATATTGCTCCATCACCCGTTTTGGTTGATAGTGTAGCGTTATTAGCTTTTGGATGTTTAGGATTATCCTCAGTTGATAAAATCTGGGGTAATAAAAATAAAAAGACGGAGGGGTAATGAAGTCTACGTTACTAGTTTTACTATTATCATTAACCGCAACTTGTTCTTTTGTTTTTAGTTATTTCGGAGGATTAGCTATGGATAATAGTGAACAATATTTAGCGGTAGTGGCGGTGGCTTTTATGGATGGGTTTTTTGGTATAGTTGCTGGTATAAAAAAAGAAGGTTTTAAAACCTATAAAGCATTAAAAGTATTAAAAACAACATTTACTTGGTTAGTAATATTAACAGTAATATTAATGGTTGAAATTGGATTTCCAGGTACATCTTGGCTCTCTGAAACTATTATAATGCCATTTATAATATTTCAAATAATTAGTGCTTTAAAAAATGCTTCCAAAGCAGGTTTTATTAAGTATTCCTTATTAAATACTATTTTAGAAAAAATTGATAAACATAAAGATAAATAAATATGCTATTAAAAAAAGGTGACAATAATGAATTTGTAAAAAAATTACAAATTAGGTTAGGCGTAGAGGCAATAGGTACTTTTGGACCTAAAACAGAAGCAGCAGTAATAGCTTTTCAAAAAGCTAATGGTTTAACAGCTGATGGTATTGTTGGTGATGGTACTTGGAATAAATTATTTCCAACAACTCCTCAACCCACTTCAACAGCAGTACCTGCTCCTACTACTATTCTAGTTTCTTCATTTAAATTAGATAAATTAAAAGGACACATTCCAGACTCAGTAATTGCTGCTATTCCAGATACTGCTGCTAAATTTAATATTACAAACGTATTAAGATTAGCTCATTTCTTAGCACAAGCAGGACATGAATCAGGTCAATTTAAAGCCACTTCAGAAAACTTAAATTATTCATCAAAAGGTTTATTAGGTATCTTTCCAAGATATTTTAATACCGCTACTGCTGAACAATATGCTCGTAAACCTGAAATGATTGCCTCTAAAGTTTATGGAGGTAGAATGGGTAATGGAGCTGAAGTTACTAAAGATGGATATAAATTTAGAGGTAGAGGATATATTCAATTAACTGGTAAAGATAATTATACTCAATTTGATAAAACAGTTCCTGAGGATATTTTAGCTAATCCTGATTTAGTGGCAACTAAATATGCTTTAATGTCTGCTGCTTGGTTTTTTGATAAAAATAAACTATGGGGTGTTTGTGATAAGGGAGCTGACCAAGCTACAGTAACAGCTGTTACAAAAAGAGTAAATGGTGGAACTATTGGTTTACCTGATCGTATTAAACATTTTAACGAATATTATAATTTATTAAAATAATGAGCGAGTTTCAATTAAAAGAAAAACAAGGGTATATTTACGTTGGTGAATATTTTCATAAATTTGGAGGTAATGTACCTACAGAAAAGAAATTAGGTAAAATAGATGACCTATTAAAAATCCCTCAAATCGATGACTACGCATTCAGTTTAGATTTTACTGCCGCTGATATCTATCTTGTTGAAGATGTTGATATGATTTATACGGCTTTAACTGTATTGTTAAGTCATGATAATATTAAAGAAGATTGGTTTACAGATGGTGATGGTGATTTAAAAGAAAGAGTAGCTAATTTTATGAAAGCTTTAGGTTATGGAGAGATTGCTGATGTAGATGGTGATGGTATTCCTGATCATCTAGATGACCATATTGGTTAAAATCAACACCTCCCATGAACGACATAAGGTCGTTTAATATAGGCGCTATATAAAAGTGTATGGTGCCTATATGTATCGGGGTATGAATGTTGATAAAATATTTAACTTGTTTAATGGAGATGAACCCGATTCGTTAAGGGAAAAAGCTCAACAAGTAGATACTTTATTAGATTATAAAAACCATCCTTTATTCTGGGTTGGTATGTTTAAAAAATTAGTTCAAAATCATCAAACATTTAATGACCAATTACTTAAATTTTTTGATAAATTAGATGAGGGTTTAAGTACAGCAGATATAGATAAAGCAGGTGAATTTATAGTATTTAATAGAGCATGGGACTATATTCAAAAAGTAGATCCAGATAACTTGGTTACTCAAGAGGCTTTATTTAGATTCGCAGATATACATCTTAGGGTTGCCTTAGAATTGTCAATAAATTATTTCCAAGAACACGAGGAATATGAAAAGTGTTCACATCTCAAAAAGAATTTAGAATTTGTAAAACTTCTCTTAACTTAAGCTTGGAGTGTCTTACTTCCAATATTATATTCCAATCACGGGAAAAGGAAAAAAGAGAATAAAATATGAAAAATAGAGAAATTATAATGAGACGGTTAGAAAGAACCGAGGGTGAAATAGAGAAAATCCATTTCTTCCTAAATCGTGGAGGTTCAAGAGAACAAGTTGAGGAAGTGTTAATCACGATGCGTGAAGCTATTAGTGATGCTAAAGCATTCATCCAACAAGAACCTCAAAGTCAAGGAGATATTAATCCATATTAATTATGAATTTAACAGCAGAACAAGTCCAACAAAATTGGATGAAGATGATGGGCTTTATTGAGGACCATATTTCATCTCCTCGTAAAGAAAAATTAATTGAATTTTATGAAAAGTATAGTGAGCGTTTAATATTAATGCCTGCTGCTCATAAAAAAGAATATCATAATGCGTTTCCGGGAGGTTATGTAGAACACGTTAATAGAGTTATTACTTGTGCTCTTCATCTTCATGATTTATGGGCTCAAATGGGTGCTGATGTTTCAACTTATACTAAAGAGGAATTAGTATTTTCTGCTTTAAATCATGATTTAGGTAAAATGGGAGATGAGGAAAATGAATCTTATATCCCTCAAACTGATAATTGGAGACGTGAAAAATTAGGTGAGGATTATATGTTTAACACTAAAGTTCCATTTGCTTCTGTCCCTGATAGAGGATTATTCTTACTCCAATCTCATGGTATCCAGTATACATTTAATGAAATGATTACTATTCAAACACATGATGGTTTATATGATGAGGCAAATAAAAAATATTTACTTACTTATATGCCAGAACAAAAACCACGTACAGCATTACCTTTTATTATACACCAGGCAGATTTAATGGCTGCTCGTATTGAGTTTGAAAGGGAATGGTTACCTAAATTACAGGGTAACGTGGAGACCCAGAAGAAATCATTTACATTGGGTAATAATAAATCAGCACCAGTAACTTCAGCCGCTAAATCTAAAGCATTAGGTAGCGTAAAAAGTGAGGGACTAAAAAACTTATTAGCCAACTTATGATATTAACAATTGTATTACTTTCAATATTGGTCGTGACTCTTGGATTTACGACCTTTAACCTCTTACGTAAGAACGAAAAACAAGAGGACATTTTAGCAGGTTATATGACCTATTTAAACAAAATCTCAGATACTATTGAATTAGCAGAAAAGAAAATGATTGAAGTAGATGCTAAAGGTAGTTTTAAATCCGATGATGAAGTAGGATTTTTCTTTGAACAAATTAAAACTATTCAAACAGCATTAAATTCATTTGTTGTTAAGAATATTGTAAAATAATGGAAGAGGTAGTAGTAAAAAAGAAAAAGAAGGGTGTTCAATACTTTACTCAAGACACAGAAGATGCTATTGTATTATATAATAACACAACTGATTTTGAGGTAAAAAGTAGAATCTATCAAGATAGAATTCATTACGCCTTTTTTAAACTTACCGAAAACATTATTCATACCTTTAAGTTTTATTATACTGAGGTAGATAATATTGAAGATTTACAACACGAGGTAATTACTTTTTTACTATCTAAAATCCATCTATTTAATCCAGAAAGAGGGGCTAAAGCATATTCTTACTTCGGAACTATTGCTAAACGATATCTTATTTTATCAAATCAAAAGAATTATAAAAAACGTATTGATACTATTGGTTTAGATGCTATTGAAGAAGATGAAGAACATTCATACAGCATCGATGATTCGTCGCACGATGAGCGTTTATCAATGTATATAGACATTTACACGGAGCACGTCACTAAACACATTTATACTTTATTTCCTAAAGAATATGACGCTCGAATTGCGGATGCTATTTTAGAATTATTTCGCAAAAGAGAACATTTAGATATATTTAATAAAAAAGCTCTTTACATTTATATCCGTGAAATTATAGATGTTAAAACTCCTAAAATTACCAAGATAGCAAATCAACTCTACGACATTTTTAAGGAAGGTTATATATTTTATTTGGAACATGGATATACAAGTTTTTAAGTTTCATATTTATAAGAAACTAAATGTATATTTATGTCACAATTTGATAATATAATTTTTAAAAATAAAAAATTTTCGGATGTTTTAGAAGAAATCTATAACAACCAAAAGAAAAAAGACCAACAGGTTACTGCTTTAATTTCTGAGTTAAAACCATTAATTTCTGATATTGGGGATGCTACTTTGGTAGTTCCTTTAATTAAAGAATATATGGAAATTAGTGTTAAAAACGATGATATTTTAATTAAGATGGCTGCTTTAGCTCAACGTGCTATGGCAACAGTAACATCTGATGGTTCATTAACTATTTCCGATGAGGAAAAAGAGCAGTTATTATCTGCTATGAACGAATTAAAAGGAGGTAAATAATGGCTTACGGGTTTGGAGCTTTAAATAAAAATCTTAACACAAAAAATAATTTTAGTGTTAATAATGCTCTTAAACAAGAAAATATAATTAGTACCGGAAGGGTAATTAATGTTATTTTAGATGGAGATGATGCTAGTGCTATTGGTAATATTGAATTTATTGATTATAAATCAACTCCAGGTGATGTTTCAACATCTTCTACATCAAATAATAGATTAACAGCAAAACCTTTATTCCCAAATGTAAAAAATTATCCACTAGTAAATGAATTAGTAGTAATAGTAAGACAACCAGACATTGGAATTAAAGCAACAACAGCAAGTAAATCTATATACTATTTAAATGCTTTAAGTCTTTGGAATCACCCTCACCATAATGCTCTTCCATATGCTGAAGGTAATTTAAGTCAAACCCAACAAAAAAGTTATTTACAAACGGCATTAGGAAGTTCAAGAGTAGTAACAGATCAATCAACCGAAATTTATTTTGGAGAAACCTTTAAAGAAAGAGATACTATTAATCCTTTATTGCCTTTTGAAGGGGATGTAATTTACGAAGGTAGATGGGGAAATAGTGTTAGATTTGGTTCTACAGTTAAAAATAGACCCAATAATTGGTCATCAACAGGTACTGATGGTGATCCTATAATGATTATAAGAAACGGTCAAGGTATTAATCCTGGAAATGGATGGAAACATATTACTGAAGACATTAATAAAGATTTAGGATCTGTTTATTTTGGTTCAACTCAAAAAATACCATTAAATGCTTCTAGTATTTCATATGTTAGTTACAAAACAAATCCACCCACATTACCTTCCGAATACACAGGAAATCAAATAATAATAAATTCGGGGCGATTAGTATTTAATTCAACTGTAGACCATATTTTATTAAGTTCTGCTAAATCAATTAATTTAAATGCTGTTGAAAGTGTTAATATTGATGCCCCTACTACAGTAATTCAATCCACAAACACATATATTGGTTCAAAGAACGCAAACGAACCACTATTATTAGGTAATCAAACGGTTAATTTACTAAACCAATTAATATCAGATATATCTGGGTTTATGACTATTTGCTCAACAGCAGTATCAACACCTCCAGGCACTCCTTTAGTCCAATTAAATATAGCAGCTTCTCAAGTAAATACTTCTTTACAAGCATTACAAGCAAATTTAGAAACTTTAAAATCTAAATATAATTATACTGTATAATGGCATCACCTCTAGATATAGAAAAACAACGATTACAGGAAGCCGCTATTACTGAAGCTAAATCAAAATCAGCTAGCAATAAAAAAGTTGATGCTACAGCTATTGAACAAGCAACCCCTAATAATTTAAAAGCTGTAGGAGCATCAAAATTACCTCAATTAATATATATTTTAGGTAGTCAAGTAAATAATTTAATTCAACCCTCAATTGATAAATTAAATAGAGATTATGTTTCTAAATATCAAAGTAGTGGAGTATGTTTAACACCAGTTGAATTAATTAGATTAAGACAACAAAGAGATTTAATAGTTAATCAATTAAATAACATAGGAAATAAAATTGAAATCTTAGGTAAATCAATTACAGGACTATCTTTTTTCCTAAACACAGTATTAACATTAATTACCACTATTGATTTAGCATCTATAGCTACATCTGTAGCATTAAAAATTCCCCCTACTAGCGCTTTACCCACCCCAGGTGTTATAACAACTTTATTAAATGATGCTCAAACTTTAATTAGAAAAGTTACTTTTGATCAATATGGTAATTCAAAATTATCTAAATATCAATCAGTATTAGCTGGTTCTGCATTAGTTTTATCTATTGTAGGCGGTTATATATTAACAGCAGTAAAAGATCTACAACTAATAGATTCAGTTTTACAATCTTGTGACCCAAATAATGAACTTTCACCAATTTCTCCAAATGTTCAATCTATAGCAGATGCACAATTGCAATCAACTCAAACCCAAAACCAAACTACTTATAATGGGTTTATTATTGAGATACAAGAAGTTCCTTATACACCAACAGTAAACCGTAGACGTGCATTAGGAAAAAATCAACAAGGTATAGTTTTAATTCAAACCGAATTATCATTCACAACCGATAATTTAACTTTAATTAACGAATTAAAATTAATAATCGACAGAGACAATTTAAAAGCTTATTAACTTAATATTTATAAACAATGAAACCATCAGATTTTAAAAAAATTATTAAAGAGGCAGTAAGGGAAGCTATTCAAGAAGAATTAAAAGATATTCTATTGGAAGCTGTTCGTGCCCCTAAAACAATTGTTACGGAGTCAATTAGAGACACTTACGCTCAACCTCATCTATCAAAACCTAAACAACTAACTCCCTCAGAACGACAAGCAATGTTTGGAGGTATTTTAGAGGAAATGCAAGGTGGAGGAGTAGCAACAACCGCTTATGCTGGTAATTTTCAAGCAAACGGACCTGTAGATGCTATTAATGGAGCATTACCTGAAGGTAATGTAGGATTAGATCAAATAATGGCTTTAATGAATAAATAATGGCATTTGGAGCTAAAAGAATATTCCCTTTAGATACCAAACCTAGTGTTGGGGTGGGAGTAGCTTTACCTTTTAATGCTCCTGCTGTTTTTCAAACCACATATACAACTCAAGAATCTATTAAATATAATTTAATTAATTTTTTCTTAACAAACCAACCAGAAAGATATTTAAACCCTACATTTGGTGGCAATTTACGATCTTTTGTATTCCAACAAATATCAGAAGGAAGTTTAGAAGGATTACAAACAAATATTGAAAGTTCATTAGCACTTTATTTCCCAAATGTAGTAGTTGAATCATTTACGATTACACCCAATGAAGATGAAAATGAAGTTAAAATTAATCTTACATACAGTATCCAAAACACAGGTATAAATGACGCAATTGAAATTCAATTTACATAATGGCTATTAGAAGAAACATATCATACATCAATAAAGATTTTACTGAATTAAGATCTAGTCTTATTGATTACGCTAAAACCTATTTTCCTACAACATATAATGACTTTAGTCCAGCATCACCAGGTATGATGTTTATGGAAATGGCAGCTTATGTAGGTGATGTTTTAGCATTTTATTTAGATAATCAATTACAAGAAACATATTTACAATATGCTCGTCAAACTAATAATTTATATGAATTAGCTTATATGTTTGGTTATAAACCAAATGTAACTCAAGTAGCTACTACTTATGTAAATTTTTACCAACAAGTACCAGCTTTATTATCAGGTTCAACTTATATACCTGATTTTAGTTATGCTTTATATGTTGAACCTAATTCAACAGTAACTCAAAATACAACAAATAAAATCCCTTTCTTAATACAAGATCCAATAGATTTTTCTGTATCAAGTTCAGGAGACCCTACAGAAGTTACAGTATATGAAATTTCAGGAGTAATACCAACCAAATTTCTTTTAAAGAAAACAAGAAAAGCAATTTCATCAACTATTGAAACAGCACAATTTCAATTTGGTACTCCTGTTCAATATTCAACTGTTGAAATCAATGCTGATAAAATTGTTGGTATTTTAGATATTATAGACTCAGGTTCAGGAGATAAATGGTATGAAGTAGATTATTTAGGCCAAGAAATGGTATATGATTCAATAAAAAATACTAATCAAAATGACCCAAATTTATCTCAATATTCAGGAGATACTCCATATATTTTAAAATTAGAAAAAATTCAACGTAGATTTGTAACTAGATTTTTAGATTCTGGTTCTTTACAAATTCAATTTGGAGCAGGTACAGCAAATGATACTGACGAAAATATAATTCCAAATCCAAATAATGTTGGTATTGGTTTACCTTTTAAACAATCTAAATTAACAACAGCATACGCTCCTAATAATTTTTTATACACTAAAACTTATGGTATAGCACCTTCTAATACAACATTAGTTGTTAGATATTTAACTGGTGGAGGAGCTGTATCAAATGTTCCTGCTAATTCATTAACAGTATTTACTGGAACTGCTAAATTTTTAAATTCTAATTTATTTCCCGGAACTGCTAATACTATATTTAATACTTTAGGAGTAACAAATCCATTAGCGGCTGATGGAGGAGGTGATGGAGATTCAATAGAGGAAATTAGACAAAATTCCTCTGCTAACTTTGCTTCACAATTACGTAACGTAACACAAGATGATTATTTAGTTAGAGCACTTTCAATGCCTGCTAATTATGGAGTAATTTCAAAAGCATATATTGAACCTACTAAAGCACAATCAATATCGGCTGGTGAATCTCAATCCGTATTAGACTTGTATGTGTTGTCATATAACGTAAACAATCAATTAACCATAGCATCTACCGCTTTAAAACAAAATTTAACTACATACTTATCCCAATATAGAATGGTTAACGATTCTGTTAATATTAAAGATGGATTTATTATTAATATTGGGGTTAATTTTAGTATTATTATATTACCTAATTACAATAGTAATGATGTATTAACAAAATGTATTGTTGCTTTAAAAGATTATTTTGCTATTGATAAATGGGCAATTAATCAACCAATCATATTAAGAAATATTTATATTTTACTTGATGCTATTGAAGGAGTTCAAACAGTTCAAAACATTACTATTAATAATTTAGTAGGAGAAAATTTAGGATACTCTAAATACGCATATTCTATTCCAGCAGCTACTGCTAATAATGTAATTTATCCCTCATTAGATCCCTCAATATTTGAAGTTAAATACCCAAACACAGACATTCAAGGAAGGGTAGTAAATTTATAACAAAATGGCAGTATTAAAAATATTCCCCGATAAAGACGCTACATTATACTCTTTATTCCCTACAATGAATACGGGATTAGATGAAATTGTAGAAGCAACAGAAACTGTTTTTGCATACTCAGATCCTAGCCCCCAAACAAGTAGATTTTTAGTTCACTTTGCTGATGAAGATTTAGCAGCAGCTTTTGACCCTATGCCAGATGCAGTTTATCAAAGTGGAAGCTGGAATGCTAAGTTACAATGTTATGTAGCAACAGCTACTGGATTATCAGTAACAACATCAATTGACTGCTTTCCAGCAGCACAAAATTGGGATATGGGAACAGGTCGTTACTTAGATGAACCAATTTCTACTGATGGATGTAGTTGGATTTGGGCAGGATATTCAGGAAGTTCCCTTTGGTCACCACCAGCAGGTGCTACTATTTCATATACTTCATCCGTCCCAGCAGGTGGTGGAGTTTGGTATACTGGATCTCAGTATACAGCTTCTATTACCTTTTCATATAGGACAAATAAAGATATTAATTTAAATGTAACTAATACTGTTAGAGCATGGACAACAGGTTCAGGTTCAGTACCATTTACAAAACTTCCTAATTATGGTTTTCTTTTAAAACAAAATTTAGAATTTGTATACAATAAAAACTACCAACCAGAATTAAAATATTTTTCAGTTGATACAAATACAATCTACCCTCCAGCTTTACAAATTAGTTGGAATGATTTTGTATTTAATACTGGTTCCAATAATACTCAAACAATTTTAAATACACTACCTGCTACACTTACTTTAGCACAAAATCCAGGAGTATTTTATAGTGAAAGTATAAATAGATTTAGAATAAATGCTCGACCAGAATATCCTGTTCAGCTATGGCAAACAGAATCTGTTTATTTAAATAACTATTATTTGCCTACAGCTTCATATTGGGCTTTAAAGGATTTAGAAACTAATGAATATATTGTTGATTTTGATTCTACATATACTAAATTAAGTGCTGATGCTACATCAAGCTATTTTGATATGTATATGAACTTTTTAGAACCAGAAAGATATTACGCTATTTTAGTTCAAAGTACAATCAATGGTTCAACAGTTGTGTTTGATGATCAATATTATTTTAAAGTAATTAATGGATAATGGCTATTATAACTTTAACTAAACCAATATATAATAAAACTCAATACGAAAAGGTAATTGATACTTCTTTTAATCAATTAGGGTTAACTTTGCCTACAAGTTCATTTGTTGCTCCTACAATATCTGTAGCTGAATTTTTTCAAAATTATCAAGAATTATTTTTTTCTATACCTAAATTTGGAAACGCAGATTCTCATGAGTATCTTATTAGAACAAGTACCGATTATGTTGGATCATCAACAGTAACAGATAATACTGTTCAAGCTTTAATTGATGAAATTACTCAATTAAGACAAGAAAACCTAGACTTACAACAACAATTACTTTCAGGAAGTTTAAAAGTATAATAAATGAACGAAACAATTAACATAATTCCTATTTCGCCAAATAATTTTGAATTTCAAGAATATAATTCTGATGATTTATCTTTAATTCAAACACAAGAAGTAGAAATTTCTTTTAATCCTGAAACCGATTATATTGAATATTACGTTTATGATATAAACGGAAATACATTAATAGAAAATATAAATGGGTATCCTGGATATAAATTAATAGATAATCAAGTTTTAATAGATCCTTTAAAAGATTTAACTGCTTATGGTTATGATCAAGGGTCATATAATACATTATATAATTTTTTAAAGAGAAGATTATCATCAAACCCATTTAAAACATATTTTATATCTGAAATTAGTTCTGATAGGACTGAAATTAGATTAGATACAACAGATATATTAGATTTTGAGGTTGTAGGAACAACGACAGCCTTTATTCAAGAAATCCAATCATCACCCCTCCAATATATAGATTTTTATTTAAATTTTGGAGATAATCAATTAGTAATTGCTAATAACTTATTATTAGACAATACTGATCCTACAAATCCAACCATTTTAATTAAACTATATGAACCACTACCAGACCAATTTATTCTTAAAAGTCAATGTTGGGTAGTAGAACAAATAGCTAATTCTTTAGCTTATAATATATCAATTACTCCTACTTTTGATGTTACTGGAGATAATATTTATGTAGCTGGTCCTAATTATAATTTAAATGTTAGTGATAATATTAATAATTCTACTGATTATATAGATTATAGTAATTTAACAGCTCCTACTTCATCATATTCTCAAGGAACAGGTAGTTTACAATATCAATTAAATAACTTATTAGCTCAAAAAGGATTATCAATTAATATAGATTACTCAAATTATAGTAACTTTATTCATTTTTCCTCAGCCCAATCAAGATTAGAAAATTTTTATTATAAATTAGGATTATTAGAAAATTATACTTATAGTGCTAGCTTATCAACTACAGGTTCATTAACTGGATCTTATTATGCTTCATCAAGTAATGTTGTATGGCAAAGTAAAATAAATGAAATTATTACTACTTTTGATCCTTATGAATATTATTTATATTTTACATCAGCATCTACTGCTTGGCCTAAAACAAATAATACTCCTCCTTATACAAATTATACAACAACTTCAACTAGTGGTTCTCAATGGTTTGTATCTCAATCACTTGTAGCTGAAGAATATGATATTGAAAATAATAATGCATTAACATTAGCTATTCCTTCATATATCTTAGATGACCCAGATAATTATAGTTTTGGATTATTTATTGAAATGATTGGTCAAAGTTTTGATAGTATATTTGTATATTTACAAGATGTTACTAACAAATATGACGCTGATAACAGATTAAATTATGGTGTTTCTAAAGATTTAGTAGCAGATATATTAAGAGATATGGGTATAAAAATATACCAAAATAATTTCTCTTCAAACGATCTTTACCAAGCATTAATTGGTCTAACTCCATCAGGTAGTTTATACAACTTACCATTTACTACTACTCAATACCCTGTTCCTACAGGATCTGGTTTAGAATATATTACAACATATGTTACTGCTTCTTTAACATCATCCCTATATCCTACAGATGATATTAATAAAGAAACTTATAAACGTATATATCACAATATTCCTTTATTACTTAAGAAAAAAGGATCAGTGGCAGGAATACGTGATTTAATTACTACGTTTGGAGTAGATGATACTATTTTACGTATTAATGAGTTTGGAGGAAAAGATAGAAATCCAAACACATATGATAATTGGGAAGATACTTACAACTATGCTTTTTATACAAGTGGTTCTTCTTACATTAGTTCATCCTTTGTATTAAATTCTTTATGGGGTGCTCCTAGTAATAAACCCCAATCAGTAGAATTTAGATTCCAAACTACAAATTTACCTACAGCTTCAGGATATTATTCTCAAAGTTTATGGTCAACAGATACTGGAGTTAATATTAGGTTAAGGTACACAGGTTCTGGGTACACTAGTGGTTCATATTCAGGATCTACTTTAGATCCTTATTACCAATATGCGTTTTTAGATTTTATTCCTGATGCTACTTCTCCATCTACTTCAGCAAGTATTTATTTACCATTTTATAATGGAGGTTGGTGGTCAGTTTTATTAAATAAATCTCAAACAACATCTCACGCTTATCAATTATTTGCTAAAGATAAAAATTATAATGGGGAAGATGGAAATGTTATTGGGTTTCATTCATCATCTTCATTAACATCAAGTAATAGTAATACTTGGACAGGAAGTTCAATATCATATTTTGGCACATCTTCCCTATCAGGTAAAATATTTTCTGGTTCATTCCAAGAAATTAGATATTATACTTTACCTTTATCAGAAAGTAACTTTGATGCTTATGTAATGAATCCTTACTCAATTGAGTCAAGTGAAAACTTAGCATTTAGAGCAACTTTAGGAGGTGAATTATATACGGCTTCTATTTCTGTTCATCCAAAAGTAACAGGATCTTGGGTTGCTACTTCTTCATTTGCCTCTAATAGTATTTTTAATACTAGTTCTGGAGGAATATATATACCAAATTCTGAAGTATTTTATTTTGATCAAGTACCAGCAGGTATTCAAAATGCTATTTCTCAAAAAATAAAACAACAAAATATTGTTTTACCTTATAGTAGTAGTGATTCAAATATTCCAAATGCTAATGTATTATCACCTTTTATCTCAATACAACAATTTCCTACTGTAAGTTCAAGTTATACTAGAAATATTGATTATGTTGAACTTGGTTTTTCACCACAAAATGAAATAAATGAGGATATAAATTCACAATTAGGATATTTTAATTTAGGAGATGTAATTGGAGATCCTAGATTTCAATCAGCATCATTAGATACTTATCCTGCTTTAGATGTTATAAGAGAATCATATTTCCAAAAATATGTTTCAAATTACCAAGAATGGGATTATGTAAGATTAATTGAATTTTTTGACAATTCATTATTTAAAATGTTTGCTGATTTTGTACCTGCTAGAACAAGTTTAGCATCTGGTATTATAATTAAGCAAACATTATTAGAAAGAAACAGATATAGAACCCCACAAGTTAGTCCATCTGCTTCAATTGCTTTAATAGGATCAGGATCAAGTTCAATTGGTACTCCATATATAGTTGAAGACCAACTAATTACAGGTTCTATAACAGTAGGTAATATTATAGGTACTGATGGAGGTTCATTACCAAATGATTATTATTTAGCATTAAAACCTTCAAATTATAATATTCCTTTTGGGGATAGTACTACTTATCAACTTTCCCAATCAGGAGTATACAATGTAATATTTAATATCTCAAGTTCAGGAGGTTCAGGAGCAACATTAAAAGTTTATAACTCATCAGGAGTTCCATCTTCATTTGCAGGAAGAGTATCAGAATCTGTATTTGCAGTTTCTAATAGTATTGATTTAAATACAACTGCTAATTTTATAGCTGATTTTTCAACCCAATATATTACTATTTTTAATGATAATGATATAAGTTCAGCTCAAACATCCTCAATTTCTAATATAGAAATATATCACCTTCCATCTTATAAAGCATCTACTCCTTCATTATCAGGTTCAGTAACACAAATTCTAACTAATTATTATGATTTTAATGGTGAGTTAGAGGGAACAAATTTAGTTGTTGAAAGTGGTGATTTTAATGATTATACTATTGATATTAATCAAGTATATACAACTGGAACTTTTTATTCTAATACACCCACAACAAGTAATCAAAGTATGACTTTTACTAATAACGTTTATGATTTTAATTTTGATAACGTTTATTATATAAGTTTTACAGCAAAACGTTGGGGTTCACCATCAGCTGGTACAACACTACAATTATTAAATATTGATGGAACTACAGCTTTTTCAACTTCTATCCCTGCTAATAATTTAGGAGGAAACTCAGGTAGTGTAACTGTAAATCAAGCACAAATTCAAGGAATTTTACCTCAAACATATTTTTATATGTTTACAGGATTAGGAAGTAATGGATATAGTAGTAGTATAGAAAATTTTACTATATTTGAATCCCAAATTTCTAATCCAGAGTACTTAGTAGTAGCTGGAGATGTTCAAGATGAAAGATTAAATTCAAAATATATGGATATTAATTTTTCAACTAATCCAAATATTGCTGTAAACTCACAAGCTATTTTAAGTGGTAGTGCTACAAGAGCAGCAGTACAAGATTCTAATTACACATCAGCAAAACAAATTAATCCAAGATACATAGGATGTACTTTAATATCCCCTACAGGTTCAAGATCTGAAGGATTTGTAAATCAACCTATGACAACAGGTAGTTCAATAGGAGCATTAGCTAATGTAGAACAATATTGTGATTGGTTTGCTTATTTTGATGGTATTCAATTAACAGACTATATAAAAAATACAGGATCAAGTTCATTAGTTACACCAGTTTATACTGTTCATATTACTACTTTAATTGATGTGTATGGTAATAAAATAGGTTTAAATTCAAACAATAATATTATTCCTATATCTACTTCATATAGTTCATCAATAGTAGTTATAAATCCGGTTACAGGTAGTGCTATTCAAAATCCATTAACTAGTAATATACCTATTTTACAAAATATTTTTATACCTACCTCTCAAGCATCACTTAAACAATATACAAATGTAACTGGAAGTGCAGCTTCAGGTAGTTTTAATCCCTTTACAATTTTAACATCAGGATTTTCTCCTAGTTATACTCAAACTCCTTATAATTTTGATGCTAACGAAACTATAATAGTATTAACATCAACAACTTCAAGTGTTTTATCAAATTCATCATCTCCAGGTTTAATAATTCCACAGAATTTTAATCCAAAATATAAAAATGATTTACTATCTATAGCACAAACCGCAGGATTCTTTAAAACCGTATAATAAAAAACATAAAACTATATATTTATAATAAAATAAACAAATGGGATATTTAAATAATACAATAGTAACCGTAGATGCTATCTTAACAGATGTAGGACGTCAATTACTAGCTCAACAAAATGGTCAATTCCAAATCACTCAATTTGCTTTAGCAGATGATGAAATTGATTACACACTTTACAATCCAACTAACCCATCAGGTTCTGCTTATTATGGACAAGCTATTGAAAATATGCCTTTATTAGAGGCATTTCCTCAAGCTACTCAAACTATGAAATATAAGTTAGTAACTTTACCTCGTGGAACAGCCAAATTACCTATTTTGGATATTGGATATTCATCAATTATCTTAAAACAAGGTGCTTCATTAGCAATTACTCCTCAAACATTAAATTATTTAGGTGGTAATACTTATGAAACAGCAGGTTATACAGCCACAATTTCAGATATTAGATTATTTAATACATTTCAAGGTGTAGGTATTAATACTCCTGCTGTATCTGCTTTAAATTTAGCAAACCAAACAACAACTATTGGCACATCAGTATCAAGAACAGTTGTTGGTTCTACAATTAATATGACCGCAACAACTATTAATACATTATTTAGTACACAAACTCAACTTCAATGTACATTAACTATTGAAGGTAGAGATAGTGGTGCTTTCATAACAATTCCTGTAACTGTAACTAAAGTACCTTAATATATAAAACATGTCATTTAAAAGATTAGAAGCCGACGATTTTCTAGTAAGCTCAAACGCTATATCCTCTGTATGCTGGACTACAGGTAGCCCAACATTAACAAATTTTTATACATCATCTGTTCAAGCTGGTGGTAGTTCAGGTAATTATTATATAAATGTTTTTGATACTACTGCTACACAGTCTGTCCAATTTGCTATTGCTTATGGAAATGCTGCTGGTAGTGGTAGCGCTAATTATAATAATGCTGTTAATGGTTTATCACCAACCAGTACAATTTTTGGTCAATGGCAAGATTTAGTAATTGGAGATGAAAATACTAATTTTACATTTGGTGCTATTACATCCTCAGAATTTTTTGCTTTACCAATTGAAAGAGCATGTTATAAAGAATCTTTATTTTTAGGTTCTTTAACATTAAATCTTTCAGGTTCTTTAGGTTCAATTAAATTAACTGATAATAGTAATTATGTAACTTCAGTTCAATTCTGTGCTGCTGGTAGAGTATTTCAATTAATTACTGGTTCAGCAGGTACTATATCTTCTACTTTAACAAGAAATACCGCAGATGGTTATTCTTTTAACTCAGGATCCTATGGTTGGTTCTTACCAGATATTGGAACTATTATTTTAAATCCATTAGCTTTAGCTGCCCCTGCTGTAAGTGGTGGTATTGGTTTGATTTATAGTGGATCTACATTCTCGGCTACAGGATCGTATACTAACCAAACAAATGCTAATTCTCAATTACTTAGAGCAATTAGTGGTTCAACAGGATTTACTTTAAATTCACAAGAAACTATTGTATCAGATTATATATTTGTTCGCCCAAGAAGTTCAGAATTCAATTATTCAGAAAACCCATCATTTATATCAGGTTCAACTGGTGAAGTATTATATCCTCAATTCATTAACAACCCTCAAGTATACATTACTACTATTGGTTTATACAACGACACCAACCAATTATTAGCAGTAGCTAAATTATCAAGACCATTAGCTAAAGATTTTACCAAAGAAGCTCTTGTTAGAGTTAAACTTGATTTCTAAAATGAATGGGTGCCTACAAACAATTTTTAGCGTCGGACATAGTAATTACTCCGCTTGAATTAAACAAATCGTTTAATTTTGAGGGGGCAGCCGCGTTAACTAGTTCTGTTGTTGGGATTGATAGATATTTAGGTTTATGTACTAGTTCATTATTTAATCCTTTAACTGATCCTACAACAGGAGAAATTACTACTCAATATCAAAGATTAGTTTATAGTTCAATTGAACAACTTTACTATTCAAATTACTTAAATTCTACAGCTAGTTATGGTTCACCTTTAAATACATCAAGTTTAGTTCCTGGAGCTAATATTACTGGTGATGTTTTAGTAGGTACTACATCCTCCGCAGGTAGATATTATAATTACCCACAAACAGATTTAACGTTTGCTCACTATTTTCCAACATCCTCTAATTCAATAATAGGTGTTATGTCTATTCCTGTAGGATTATTTGGAAATTACATTCAACCAAATTCATTTAAATGGATAGCACCAAGTGGTTCTATTTATGATGATGGGCAGGGAAATTTAATATTTTCCTCTTCACAGCAAATTTGTGGTAATATATTTTACAATCATGGTTTAGCTATTATTACTAGTGATTCACAACCTCAAGGAGATACTTACGGAACAGCTGTTTATGGTTCATCTCTATATGGTTTATCTGATTCTTTAGTAGTAAATAATTTCATTACATCTTCAAATGTTACTTGTTCGTTTTCATCCTCACTTACAATTTATGAAACTCAATATAAATGTACTGCTAGAGAAAATGAATTTAGTTTTAGTCAAAACCCCTCAATAACCTCAGGCAGTACAGCTAACTCAAGTTCAGTAGGAACATTTTATACCCCAGCACAAGAGGTATATGACTTTGCTACAGGTTCTTATTTCGCTCCTTATGTAACAACTATTGGGTTATATAATGAACAACAGCAATTGTTAGCGGTAGGAAAATTAGCTCAACCATTACCTTTATCGCCTACAACAGATACTACAATACTTATAAACATAGATAGATAAATTATGTGGTTACACAAAGGAAAAGTTATAAATTCAATTGAGGATATGCCTCAAGGAACATTCGGTTTTATATACATTACAACTCACAAACCAAGTGGGGTATCGTATATTGGAAAAAAATCGTTATATCACAACGTTAAACGTAAATTAACCAAAAAAGAACTAGCCGAGCAAACAGGTAGAGGTCGTAAACCTACTACTCAAGTAGTTCAAAAGGAATCTGATTGGAAAACGTATTACGGATCTACAAAACAAATTGTAGAACTCATTAAAGGAGGTAAACAAGAGGACTTTACCCGTGAGATATTACAGTTTGTTTTTAATAAAAAACTCCTTACTTACTATGAATGTAAGTACTTATTTATAAATGAGGTATTAGAACATCCAGACAAATGGTACAATGATAACCTCCTTGGAAAGTTTTTCACTAAAGACTTTGCTACGCAAGATTAAGTTTGTACATTACTGTATATGCTCAATCAACCACTGATTGCCTTAGTAAATTCTGTATTAGGAACTGGTAAACCAACAGCAAGAGGTAACTATGCTTATAGTTGTCCCTTCTGTAATCACCATAAACCTAAGTTAGAAATCAATTTTACTGAAAACCAAAAAGGAGAGAATCCTTGGCATTGTTGGGCTTGTGATAAGAAGGGTAAAAAGGTAGCTCAAGTATTTAAACAAAAGACAGCATCACCTGAAAAGATGTTGGAGTTAAGATCTTTAGTTAAAACAGAAACCTCCGATAGAGAATATGCTGTTGCTGAAAAAGTATCTTTACCTAAAGAATTTAAAACATTTAAAAATATTACTCAAACAAATATTTCAGGACGTCAAGCATTAGCCTATTTAAAATCCAGAAATATTACAGATGAGGATATACTTAAATACAATATTGGTTATTGTGAGACAGGTCCTTACAAAAA
>ENA-OSIY01000304-OSIY01000304.1-marine-metagenome-genome-assembly--contig:-NODE-304-length-28465-cov-8.224003_pt1 | contig 28465 bp, 17 predicted proteins | sample MGYA00237884_ERZ534233 | MGnify/ENA primary metagenome ERZ534233 (study PRJEB26412, sample SAMN06343840) | marine metagenome | isolation source: estuarine water | place: USA: Columbia River Estuary... | reverse complement strand
AGATTGTTATCTTCAAATACTATATTATCTCCAGCATCAGTTGATGAACCATCTGTTCCACTAAGAACAAGATTGTCGCCAGGCAAAGACCCATCTTCTTGTATAAACGAATCATCACGACTACCAATTGCAACTTGACCATCAGCAGTAGTTGTTGTTGGAACTTGTAATCTGCTTTGAAGAACTTGACTAAAGATTGTTTCAAGAACAGAACCAAGTATTGGAGAGAATGTTTGTGTATCCCCTGTGTAACCAGACAGACCAGCACCAGTTGTTTGTATGGCAGCAGAAACTAGAGTTGCAAGAGTAACCTTACCAAAAGGTTGGAAACCAGCTGGGTGAACTGCTTTCTTGAGATCATCAATATAAGTAGATAGTGATTGACCAATTTGTATTTCATAAGAATAGTCTTGATAATAATACGAGTCTTGAATACGAATTAAATCTTCACCAATGATATTATTAATACCACGATACTTACCGACATCAGTTGATGCTGTGCCCACATTAGTTGATACAGTACCAATATTTGGTAATTTAAAAACTACTTTTAGAGAAATATTAAACAAATTAGATAGAAATGATATTTGGGAGCACGTTGAAAGATATGATACTCGTGCAACACAACATCCCAATAAAGAAGGCTATAAAATAATAGCAGATGAACTTTATCAATTCATCAACAAAAACAATATTTTATGATAATAAATAAGGTTTACCACCTTGCAGATTTACACATTAGAAATCTACAAAGACACAAAGAATACAGACTGGTATTCAAAAAATTCCTAAAAAAAGTTAAAGAAGATAAAATTGAGGATTCCCTCATTTATATTGCAGGTGATATTGCTCATGCTAAAACTGAGATGTCACCCGAACTTGTACACGAAATAAGTTGGTTTCTCACCGAGTGTGCTAAGTTAAGAGAAACTGTGTTAATCACAGGTAACCACGATTGTAACTTAAATAATTCCCACAGACTTGACGTACTCACACCTATTATCGAAAATCTTAACAACGATAGAATTCATTATCTTCGTGATACTGGTGTCTATAATATCCATAACCTTACTTTTGTTGTCTATTCTATATTGGATGACAAGGAAAATTGGCCTAAAGGAGATACCGTTGATGGAGAAAATACAATCTGTCTATTTCATGGACCGGTAAACAAAGCTCAAACAGATATTGGCTATACTGTTTCCTCTAACTCATTCCAAGTGGATATGTTCGATGGATTTGATATGGCTATGTTGGGTGATATTCATAAACGACAAACATTCGGTGAGGGATATGAACATATTGCTTATGCTGGTTCTATGGTTCAACAGAATCATGGAGAGTTATTAGAGAAACATGGTTATCTAATTTGGGATATTCCTACAAGAACATTTACAGAACACCACCTACACAACGATTATGGGTTCTTAACAGTTGATGTGGTTGATGGTAAGATACCTCAATGGGTATATGATGAAGTTGGTACTAAACTTCCAAAGTATCCAAGGTTACGTTTAAGATTTACAAGAACCGAAGCTTCTGATATGAAACTTCGTATTACTGAATTAAAAAAATTATTCAAAGTTGCTGAAGTTACTGTAACAAGAACCGATACAATTGGCCAATTAAAAACAAATACAAAAATAAATCAAAACATTGTTGGTGATGTTAAGGATGAAACTTTTCAAAATTCTTTAATTAGAGATTACTTAGAAAGACAATATCTACTAGAATCAGATGAACTAGATAAGATAACAGAAATCAACAAAGAATTAAATACTCAAATAGATACATCAGATGTAGCGGGTAACATTCTATGGACTCCTAAAATATTTGAGTTCTCTAATATGTTTTCCTATGGTGAAGATAACCTAATCAGATTCGATAAAGCACAAGGTATCGTTGGTATCTTTGCTCCCAATGCTAGTGGTAAATCTTCTATGTGGGATGCACTATCTTTCTGTATCTACGATAAAACTTCAAGAACTAATGTTTCTAAGAACATTATGAACAACCGAAAAGAAAACTTCCATTGTAAGTTTAACTTTGAGATTGATGGGGTTGAATATTACATCGAGAGAACTGCTAAATGGACACGAAAGAAAACTAACCTCAAAGTAGATGTAAACTTCTGGAAAGAAGATGCTGGGGTAGTAGAATCACTTAATGGTGAACAACGTAGAGAAACCAATAAGAATATTGAAAAGTATTTAGGTAAATTTGAAGATTTTGTTCTTACCGCTCTTTCACTACAAGGAAACAACGCACTCTTTATAGATAAATCACAAAGTGAACGTAAGGAAATCCTTTCTCAATTTATTGGAGTAGATATCTTTGATAAACTATATCAAAAGGCATCGGATGAGAATAGGGATAATGCAACACTTATCAGAAAATTTAAGAGTGATGATTTTACTCAAAAATTAGCAGACATAGGTGAACAACTTAAAACCGACAAAAATGATTATAAACTTTTAGAGATAAATCAAAAAGCTTTAAAAGACGAAGAAGAGGTTTTAAATAAAAAGATTATATCTCTAAATGAAAAGATTGTAAAGTTAAATGCAGATAGTGGAGTATCTATCGAAGAACTTGAAAAACGATTAAAATTACTCGAAACCAAACGAGATACAATTGAATCGGATAAAAAATCTACACAAGATAGAATTACCCATAGAGAAGAATTACAAATCACTTTAGATGAAATCGTTGATAAATTTGATGAAGAAGAATTAGAAGATGGTATTGGTAAATTAAAAGATTCGAAGGATAAATTAAGAGATATTGAATCTACAATTGATAAAATCAATATCAAAAAAGAATCTTTATATGAAAGAAAAGACCACTTAGATAAACACAAATATAATGAAGAGTGTGATATTTGTATGGAAAATTCAGAAACGATTCTACAACAAAAAGAAAAGGTAGAAGCTGATATATCTCAATATCAAGAATTATTTTCAGATAATGATAAGACAAGATTACAATTGATGTTGGTGATTGATTCTTTAAAAGGATATGAAGATGAATGGAATAACTATATTGAAGCAAAAAATAAAGAAGATAAAATTGATAGAGAGATATCACAACTTATCAACAAGTTATCAACAATTGAAACTGAGGAATTACGAAATAAACAACAAATTGGCCAACAAGAACAACTTATAAAGGAATATTATAAGAATGAAAAGCAGATTATAAAGAATAAAGAGATACGAACTGAAATACAATCGGTTAGAGAAAAACTGAATGTTACTAAAGATGATTTAAGAAAAGTAAATACAGAAGTTCTTAAATTAAATGGTAAAGTATCGGCATTACAGAACCAAAAGGAAACTATTGAAGATAGAATCAACGAGGTTAAAGAAATGGAAACTCAGAGTAGGTTATTTGATTTCTACTTAAATGCTCTTTCTAAAGATGGTGTTTCTTATGAATTAATTGAAAAGGCATTACCAATGATTGAAGGTGAGGTAAACAATATCTTGGCTCAAATCGTTGAATTTGGAATGCAACTTGAAATGGATGGTAAAAACATTAATGCGTATTTAGTGTATGGAGACCAGAGATGGAGTTTAGAAATGTGTAGTGGAATGGAAAGATTCATTAGTGGATTGGCAATTCGAGTTGCACTTATAAATGTATGTAACCTTCCTAGACCTAATTTCCTCGTTATAGATGAAGGATTTGGTACTTTGGATAGTGAGAACTTGCAATCCCTTTTTATGTTGTTTACATACCTTAAAACTCAGTTTGATTTCGTAATGATTATCTCACACATAGATTCTATGAGAGATGTAGTAGATGGTCTAATTGAGATTAAGAAAGAAAATGGATTTTCACAAGTAAAATTTTAAGATTCAACCCTTAATATATTTTTAGGTTTAGGTGTACCAACTTTTTGTTTAATAAGGTTTTCAACTAACCCACTTAATTTATACCCATGTTCCTTGCAATACCCTTGTAAAAGTTCATGGGTTTCTTTTTTTATCTGTATTGTGGTATATTTTCTCATTCTATAACTTTCTATTGTTTTCTATATATAAATATTCAATAACTATTTTCAACCATATTTATAGAAGTAATAATAGGAATTCTATATGGCGTGTATAATAAAAGTTGGTAATAAATTTGAAAACCTTAGTGGTTATAATACATATATAACCGATAAAGACCCAAATTCTCAATATTTTAGAGTAAACAAATTCGCAGATACATTCACCGCGGGTAAAAATTTATTCTTAATGGAAGGTTCTGAGTGTCTAAAGGAATCAACAGAACTTAGAATAGAAATAGTAGATGCTGATGGTGATACTCTTTACGTAGAACCAGGTCGTGGGGTACCCGATTATTATGAAGGAAATTCTATCGTACTATCTTCACACGTTTATGAAAAAACTCCAGTTGGTCCTGCTAAGATTACTATTCTTGGTGAATTAAGAGATTATTTTGATGAAGATGGAATCAAAAGACCAATCCCTTCAGATTGGGAAGGTGCGTATAATGTCAAGTGGGAAAAAGAGTTTTACATTAATAAAAACGAATCAAACAAAACTCCTGTAATATTTTATAAAAGACCTGAGATTACTATTGAAGAAGTAGAATCTACAATCGTAGAACAAACCTTTTCAACAATTACACAAACTGGTCAAGTTATTGGTAGAGCAGAAAATCCTCCAAGGGGAACTGATTTGAATACTTGGAGAGCAGGAACTCTTTATAGGTTAGAAAAAAGTGGTGGTGCTGGTTTCAAATCATCCATGGATGAAAATATTATCAGTATTCCATCTTTGGAATATGAAGGACGTGTAAAGGAAGTAATAAGTAGTAATGCTTTATTAGTTGATAGACCATTTATAGATTCTGATAATAAAGTTATCGATAATTTAGCAGATTTGGATTATTCAATATCATTTACTGATTTTGGGAATAGAACATCTAATAATTCTGCCGTTACCGCATCATTTGGTAGAATAAAACTTTCTAGATTAGATACGTTTACTGGTAATGTTGATAAGTTAAAGGTATTTAAAAAATCTCGTTCAGATGTTGGTGATTATAAATTTTCAGATGAAATTAAAATTGTAGCAGGAAACTTATTAAGAGACCCGCTTATACCTGGGTCTGATTTGGATGGTGGATTTGGTAGATTAACTGAATCAAATGTTGAAACTTATTGGCAAACCTCATCAATACAAATTAGTGGTTCTGATTCAACAATATCAGCTGATGATGATGATTTGTTTGAATCTATAAAAATAAACGTTCCATCAAGTAGCCTTGCAACTGATACTGTTGATTTGGTAACTAACACTATTTTTGATATTTACGATGATGTTGATTATGAATTAAACTTTAGAACTTTAGTTAGTGGTGCATTTGAAGATGTCATACCAGGTGAAGTAACTGTTGTTTCACAATCATATGCAAGAACATATTATTACAAATATGACCCATCTAAATTAACTTTATTTGAACCAACTTATGTTTCTGAAAGTTCCTATACTGAATTGGATGCACCTAATTCACAAAGTGTAGATTTAACCAAACCATTGGTTTATGATAATAGTAGAGTTTCTTTTTATAATACTCCACAAAATTTAACTGGTTCAGTTTATACATCTATACCAAGTGGATATGCATATACCCATTCACATGATACAACACTAACCTTTGATACAACAAGTGGTGATTGGGGAACTAATTCAAGAGTACAGAGTGATTCAGATAATAAAACAAATATTGTTGCTACATCTGGTTCTTTCTGTGGAAATTTTAATTTAGTAGTTTGGTTAGATAGTGGTTCATATGAATTACCAACGGGTGGTTCACCAACTGATGTAAGAACTTACATTGAAACATTTGATTCAGCATCAGTTAGAATAGCAGTATTATCTTTTGAGAATATAGATACAGATGCTAAATTTTACTATAAACATAGTGCTACTACATTAGATGAATTGGATTCTTTTAGAACATCTACCGAGTATTCTTTAGAAAATATTGATACTAATGATTATAATGATAGTTCAGTCGTATCAACTTTTAATACCGGTTCTCAAACTATAATAAACTACAATGATGGTGGTCATCACTATGTTCATATAGATTATAGAACTTTAAGAAATATAGAACCATTAAATGCTGATTTGGTTACTGTAAAGAGATTAGATTCTCTTAATGGTGATATTTTATATGGAACTTCTTATGATATAAATTCAATAAACTTTGAAACAGGTGATATTGAATTTTCACACAATTCAACAGATTCCACAATAAGTGGTGTGTTGGCTTTAGAAAATGGTCAGGCCGTTCTTACAATAGGAAGTGATACAGATACTGGTTATATAGTAGAGTTGGATTTTCAACGTGGTATAATGGTATTTGTTGGTGAAATTGATTTCACAGAATTAGTTCCCGCACAACGTTCATATGATTTATATGATTTATTTGATTTAAGTGGTTCAAATTGGATTTCAACGGGTTCTACTGAATTATTTGTACCAAGGGTACCACCAAGAGGTGGGGATTATTTGTATTCAGATAATGGGTATCCATACTCATCAACCACGTTTAGTGATAGAAATTTTTTAACAACTGAATTTACATCGCCATCATCATCTGATGATAATTTTACAAAACCGCTAGAAATTCCTTATATTTTCAGAAATGATGATGATATTATTGAAAATGTATATGTAGAAGATTCAGACCAAATTTATGTAGTTTCTTCAGTTTCATCATCAAGTGATATAGATAATACAAATTACATATATGACCAAGATGTTGTATTTACTGGTTGGTTCTATACTGGTTCTTTAAGTGGTAGTATTTATGTAGATGAATCTCAAGATAGCAATACAAACAACGTATCCTTACCAACATATAATTCTCTAATAACCTCACATACACCAATTTCATCATCAATAGGTGAGTTTAATATTGTTTTATTAACTGATAGTGGTTCATCAGCGATACCTACAAATACAGGTTCGGTTGAGTTCCAAGTAGAATATTATCAATCTGCTTCACAAGAATTAAGAGCTGCAATTGCATTAAGAAATGTAGAAACAGATGCAATGTTCTTTTATAATAATTCTGCAACATCTCAATCAGTATTAGAATCTTATTCTGGCAGTACAAACATTATTTTAGATTCAATAGATAGTGGAGATTTTAATAATACTGAACTTTGGTTCTTATCAACTGGTTCTCAAGCAATCTTTGATTTGGAATCTGGTAGTAATTCTCATTTCATTTATATTGATTACAGAACAAATAGAAATTCTGAACCATTAAATGCAGATTTAAATGAAATAACTGCAATATCTCAAGTTGGTACAAATAATTTCTTACCATTAAAAGCAAGAGAAGTATTTCCACTTTCTGGTAGTACCGATATTACAGGTTCAGTAACATCAACCGATTATTATACATCACAATTACCACTTGTTGCTGGAAATCATTTATATACTCTTTCCGATTATCCATTTGTTCCAGCACCAGCAAGTGATGGAACTTATGTTACAGATGATGTAGACCCAACAACAGATGTAACAATACCAGATACACTATTTGAAATTCCTTATGTTTTTGATACTGTTGATGGTAAAATAGAAAATGTATATGTAAAAGAGTTTGATGATATTTATACTGCATCATCTGATAATGGAACTGGTATAACAACCTTTACAGACCCACCAGTTTTTGTTTCACAATCATTAAAAGCAGCTGATACAATTATTCCAAAAACCATATCAGCATTTATTACAGGTTCATATCCAAGTGGCGGATTAGATTACCCATTCAATGAACCTTTAGTAACCTTTACTGCAAATTCTGAATTTAATTCAAGACAACAAATACAACATTTATTTACCATGCCATATTCGGGTTCAGGTAAATTAGGATTTGCATTTAGAGGTGATGGGTGGCAAGTTTCTAAAGTTGATTTTAAACCATCACAAGATGCAGCATTTTCACCAAAAGTTTTTGATGTATTTGATGAACAAAATAGAACATTACCAGTTGAAACATTTGATTACAAGTTTGAACTTTATGATGTAAATAACAACTATGTACCAGTTGAGTTGTTTGCAAGTAAAGAATTTAGTGGTGGTAATAAAGTAAGTGATGAAGTAATAAAATTATTAACATTTGAATCAGATAGAACTGCGTTTAGGTTTTATAGTGGTTCACTTGCTAATCCATCATTTCAACAAATTAAATTTAATTTTTCAAAAACTAACGCTCTATCGGGTTCAATTACATTTGAATCTTCTGCGTATGATAGGGATGGTAATTATATAGACCCAAGTTCTTATACTGGAGATTATCCTGGTGGGTTAACGAGTGTAACTAGTAATAACGCATTACTTACTATTGCAAGCTTTAGTGGTAGTGATTCATCATATGAGGTAAGTTCAATTGTTTATACGTCATCGGTGGATAACGTGGAAGAATATGAAACAATTTTCAGATTAGAAGATGGCCAACCTGTTGCTGATTTAATTGTTAATAACGATAGAACTGTTATGACATTTAATCAAGCAAATGGTATTGAGGACCCAACTGAACAGATATCAACAATAACAGTAAAAAGAAAAAATTTAGAATCAACCACAGAAGTAATTACCGCTAATTCTGCATCAGTTGTTGGTTCTGCTCCACCTCTAACACTTTTATCAGATAATACAACGACTGGTATAGCAACTTATTTTGTTAGTGGGTCATCTCTAAACTTACAGAGTGGTTCTCTAACGTATTCATTTACATCATCGGATGAATTTGGTGTACAAGTTGATAACTCAACCACAGTAACCCCAATATCGTTTTTAGGGGGAGTTGTATTGTATCTATCAAATGAAAGAGGAGTTTTACCTGCGTTTGCAAGTGGAATAATTCCATCTGCATCTTTTTCATACACAAGTGGTTCAACAAAACTTTATGTTAATGGTGACCAAATAGATTACAATAATAGTGGTGGAAATAATACTTACAAAATTACTGGTGTAACTGGTTCTGGTATTACTCCAAATGAAGTAGCACCAACAACCAACAATTATGGTGGTATTCCTGGTACAATGCCAGAAGAATCATCATCATTGGAGATAAATATACAATATACTGATTCAAGTGGTGAGTTTTATGATTTTGGCAGAGAAGCAAACTTTAATATTGTAAGGGAGGGTGAACAAGGACAACCAGGTCTTGAAGGTTCCAATGGACCGGGTCTTGTGTTTACAGGTCAATGGACTGGAAGTAGAGATTATACTAGAACAACTGGTTCTCTTGCTAGAGCAGATGCTGCATTACAAAATAATGAATTCTATTTAGCTATTTCATCGAGTGGACCAAGTTCAGCAGAAGGTGCAATAAGTCCAGCAGATGATACTTCATCTCTTTATTGGGAAGCCCTTGGAACGGCATCAAGATTTGTTGCTGCAGAGTTAGCAATATTTGCAGAATCTTATGTACAGAACAATATAAATGTTGGAACAAACAATAGTGGTTCAGCATCAGCAGCAAATATTACAATCGCTGGTGGAACTAACTATCCTTATATTTCAATTGACCAAGGAGCAACAACAGGTACTCAAGGATATAATGTTGGTAATGGTATTTTCTTAGGTATTAATGGAAATACTGGTACTGGTTCGTTCTCAATAGAAAGTGGATTAACAAATAATGAATTAACTTGGGATGGTGATACTTTAAATATTCGTGGTAATATAACAGTTACAAATACTGAGGATTATATCACACCAACCGATACTGGTTCAATGTTAGATGGATATACTCAAGATGCGAATACATCATCTTTACAAAATCCATCAGAATACTCATTTGGTTCAGTATTTTCTTTAGCATCTGCATCTGCAGTTACTGGTCTTAACCTTACCGCAGATTATTTAGGATACTATGATGGTTCTGCGTTTGATTCTTATATGGATAGTAGTGGAAACTTTTATCTAGGAGGAGATAGTGGAGCATTACAATGGGATGGTAGTAATTTAGTTATTTCAGGTGCTATTAGTATAACAAATACTTCTGATTTTGCACCAACAAATGCTGAAGCTAATGATTCAAGTCAAGATAATCCATCAAATTATGATTTTGGACCTGATGCTTCATTTGATTTAAGTACAGTAGGAACTCCAACAACTAATGGATTATACCTTGGTTCTGATAAACTTGGTTTTTATAATAGTGGTTGGAAAACCTACATGGATAATAGTGGTAACTTTTATCTCGGTGGTACGAGTGGAGCACTTACATGGGATGGTTCTTCTTTAGCGATTGAAGGTGATATAACAGTTACCAATACTTCTGATTTTGCACCAACAGATGCTGAAGCTAATGATTCAAATCAAGACAACCCATCTTCATATTCATTTGGTGGAAGTGGATTTACACTAGCAACAAATACAGCAAATACTGGACTAAATTTAACTTCTGAATATCTTGGATACCACGATGGTACTGATTTTCAAACCTACATGGATAATAGTGGTAACTTTTATCTTGGTGGAACTGGAGGTAAGTTAACATGGAATGGTAGTGTATTAGATATTGAGGGTAAGGTAAAAGCAACTTCAGGTGAATTCACAGGTACAGTTACTGCTGGACAAGGTCAAATATCAAATTTTGTAATTGATGCTGATAGTTTAGAAACAACCGATGGGTCATTTTTATTAAATACTTCTGAATCTGGAAGTATAATTTTTCAAGAAGGAGGAAACCTTAAAATAAAAATAAGTAATACTGGAGAGTTAACACCAAACACCACTTTTACTACCCCAACAGTACAACAACAAACTTGGGTTGGTCAAGGTAGTTCAACAGAAACTGCCAACTCTGCATATGCATATGTATCCTTTTATGATGGTACTACTGAGATGAGTTCAGCTCAATATAGTAGTTTACCTGAAATTTCAACCACAAGTGACGTAAATAATTTCCCTGCTACATTTACCGCAACCGTACAAACCCCAACTGGTGGTAAATATATTGATAGTACTACGAGTGGTTGGAGTGGAACTCCGAGTTCTCATAATCTACAAGTGTACTTAGTAGTTCGATTATATGAAGGTACTTCTAATAGTCTTGGAAGTCAAATTGGAGAAAAAACTATATTTGCAGAAGCATATTCAAATACAAATTCTGCTAGTACAAATGGTGTCATGGGTAGTAATCCGGTGTCATTTTCAACAACAATTAATGGAGGTTCTTATTATAGAATACTAACAGGTACTAAAAATAGACAAGGTGCTGCTTATGGTGGGACTCTATCATCTACTGGTTACTTAAACTCAACGTTTTATAATCCAGGTATAAGCGATTTTAGTGTTTCTGTTACGGATCCTGGTAGTAACCCTTTTACTGAAATAACACAAGGTGGATTTCAAGTTGTTACAAGTAATACTAAAGCAGTATTAGTTAATACCGATACAACAGGAGATGCATTATCGATTACTGGTTCACTATCAGCAACTGGTAACATTACTGCGTTTTCAACATCAGATGAAAGATTAAAAGAAAACATAATACCAATACCACTTGCTCTTGATAAAGTAAATGAGTTAAATGGTGTTACCTTTGATTGGAAAGGTGGATATGAAGATGTTCATCAATTTAAAGGTGAGGATATTGGAGTTATAGCACAAGAGGTAGAAAAAGTAATTCCTCATATTACAAACATAAATAAACAAAATGGATATTATGGGGTAAGATATGAAAAAATAACTCCATTACTTATTGAAGCAATAAAAGAACTTTCACAGAAAGTAAATGATTTAGAAAATGAAATTAAAAGGTTAAAGTAATATGCCATTACCTGCAGAAAATCAACCAATATCATTTGAAGATATTAATACCGAACTTGGTAATAGTGCTCAGGCTACATTAGATTTGGAATCTGCCTCTGTATCCTTTGAACTTACTGCACCACATGGTATGAATGAACTTGCGGGATTATCTTTTAACACCTTTACATACGAAACAGCAAATGTTTATAATTTTAATGTAGTTGGAAATGGTACTGTTACTGCACCAGTTGCAACAATAGGAACAATTACATCAAGAGTTTATAGTAGTGGATATAATAGTGGTACAAATAAATATCCAATAGTTGGAACTAGTACTGAAAGAAGTGTTGTTGTAACTGTACAAGCACCAGCAACTGGTTACAGTAATAATGGTGCATCGGTAACTGGTACTGAAACTGATACTCAACCAGACCAAAACTTTAGTTTTGCTGATAGTGGTGTTACTTCAGGTGATGTACTTATTAATGCGAATGGTAGTGTTAGTGTTACTGTTGATGAAGGTACATTCTTATCTTCAGACCCAAGTTCATTCACACCAATAGATACAGAAACAACTAATAATACAGTAGAGATTACAATTAGTGTTCCTGGTGGGTATGCAAATACAGGTGGTACTGTTTCTCAAACATTTACAAATATAACTCAACTAGCTGCAGTACGAACACTTCAACTTGCAACAAGTGATTCAATCCCATCGGGTGAAGATACGTTTGTTACATTGACAATTAATGATGTTAACTTTAGTGATACTTCTTGGACTCTTGCAGCAGATGGAACACCTACTTTGGGAAGTCCTTCACTATCATCAACAAGTGGTACTGGTGATGCGACTGTAAATCTTACGTTTAGTGCAAACTCAAGTGGAGGTTCACGAACTGGTACGTTTACAGTTTCTGAATCAGGAGGTAATTCCGCTAGTGTAACTATTACACAAGGAAGTTTTACATTAAATCCACCAACTGTATCATTGAGTTCATTTGCATCTGATTTTGTATATAACGATACTACAACGTTCCAAACATTAACTGGTACTATTACTGGTGGTGGAACTCCTACTTCTATAACATTCTTCGCAAACTCATCGGATTTCGAATTTGTACAAACCGATTCGGATGTGGTCGTAACTGGTGGTGGTGGTATTAATACTGGAACTGTAAATAGTGGAGCACTTACACAAACTTCATTTACAATTGGTGTAAGACCAACAACAACTAACAATGGTGGAGCAGATAAAACAGTAGATGTTCTATTCACTGCTACAAAAACAAACCATGGTCAAAACCAAGCTTCAGCAACTGCTACTCAAGAATATTATGTTGCTCCGGTAACATGGAGTGCAACCCCATCCTCATTTACTGGTGCTGATAGATTTAATACGGCGGGTGAAACTCAGTATATAACTCTTAGTACATCAGTAGCTTGGACAGCAGCTGTAACTGGTACTGGTTTTAGTTTAAGTACAACAAGTGGTATTGCGGGAACCCATACAATTGGAGTAACTGCTACTGCAAATAGTGGTGATACAAGAACAGGTACAGTAACTTTATCAGCAACAGACCAAACTGATATTACAATTTCATTATCTCAACTTTATGCAATGCAAGATTTAGATGTAAGTTGGAACAATGGGTTTAGTTATGAAGAAGGTGGTGATACTAGTACAGAAACTCTATCTAATAGTAATGTATATAGAGAATATCAAATATACGCTAGACAAGATTATGATTCAACTGTAACTTGGGAAATTACAACAGGTACTTCATATGCCGTATGGAATACTGGTGGAGGTACAACATCAACATTAGACCAAACAGCAACAGTAGGAACTACACCTGTTAGTAAAATAATAAGAATATTAGGAAATAGTTCATCATCTGATGTTTCTTCTGCAATACAAGTTTCATCTGATAGGTCGATTGATTTATATTACAAAACTTACACTCACGAAGGTACTGATGATTCCGGAGACGGAGGAGGTGGTGGAGGTGGTGCTGGTCCTATGGAATAAAAAACACGTTTTTTAAACTTTACATATTTATATAAAACGTTACAACATGAGCAAAACTACTCCATCGGATTCACGATTAAAAACCGAAATAAAATTAATTACAGACCCACTTGATGCTTTAGGGGATATAAGTGGAATCTATTTTAAATGGCTTGATGGATTCGAACACATTCATACTTCAGAAGGAGAGGATGTTGGTGTAATTGCTCAAGATGTTGAACAATCATTTCCTAAAGCGGTTGTTCAAAATAAAGAAACTGGATTTAGAGAAGTAAATTACGAAAAATTAACTCCTTTATTAATCGAGTGTATAAAAGAACTTAAAAACAGAATAATTGTTTTAGAGAAAAAAGTTAAATAAAAAAGCTTTAAAGTATAGATGACTAAAATACCACCTTGGATATTGTTAGTTTGTACAGGAGCAGGAAACACAATACAAGGCGGTGCCGATATTTGGGTAAATAATTTTCTTAAGGAAGTTTGGCCCAACCTACCAAATCGTACACGTTTTAGATTGCTTATTGATTCTAAAAGACCTGCAAACTTCAATCCATTATCACTTCCACCTGGTTTAAGATACCACTTTCATTTTGATGACCCTAAAATAACACAAGAATGGGGAGAAGAATCTAATTGGATACATTTTTTGCATCCACATTATCACATGCGGGAGCATCTTTGGCGGTTTGAAGATATATTTGGTATTTGTTTTGTTCATGCATATCCAAGAGATATGAAGGCTATTGATAAGTATTTACCTGAATTAGATAGATTACAGTTTCAAACAAAAGTAGATATTAAGTGGTATGATGAATTCTTAATGACTTGTAAAAGAAGAATTTGGATTGGATTAAACAAAAGTCAGTTAGTAAATAATTTTCCAAATTACACATATACTTTACCTAACTATTATGAGTTCCAAGGACCTGCCTCTTTAACAACAAGAACACACGGTGGAGAGGTTGGTTTCGCTGCAAGAGCAGAAACACGAAAATGCTTACATTGGATGAATGGTATTAAAAAAGGATATGCATTGACAGGTCAATGGGATGTTAAAAATTTAAAAGAAACATCATCATTTACTTTACCTACTGTTGATATATTTCAATGGGACCCTAAAATAAAAGAATCTTTTTATGGTAAAGATTGGGGAATATTTCATGGAGCATCCTTCAGAGAACCATTTGGTTATAATATATTTGAAGCAGTTGATTATGGAAAACTACCAATAATTAATAAAGATTGGGCACCAGAGATTGATTACAAATATCGTGCATCTACAAAAAATGAATTTGATGAATGTATTAAACAAATAACTAAGGATTCTTATGAAACGCAAGTAAAAGAAAGAAATAAATTAATAGATTTCATGAAAAAATTCGATAACAAAAATGAGTGGGCAGACCAAATACTTACTCAATTACTTTCTTTTTGGTAAATCATTTAATATATCTTTATATATTTATATACGTTTTAGATAATCTTCTATACTTATAACAGTAGGGGGTTTGGGGGTACAAGCTAGTTATAACTAAAAACACTAAATGAACATTCTTAATTTAGAATTTATAAAAGATTTTATAACCAATAACTTATATACTAAGCGAGATGATACTGGCAAGGAATATGTAGAACATACTCCACTTGAATATAGGTGGACACATGGTGCTACTGATTATAGTATGGGTGATGGGTTGTTGGTATATTCATTGATACATCACCTTCGTGCAAAGGTTTGTGTATGTTTAGGAAGCGGTGGAGGATTTATTCCACGAATCATGACACAAGCAAGAGTTGATTTGTACGATTCTAAAATCTTCGAAGGAAATAGAGATTACAATTGGGGAGATATTGGAGTTACCTTTTTAGTAGATGCTGCTAATGGAGTAGGTGGTAATGTAGATTGGTTAGATGAAAATTCATATCTAAGAAAAAAGTTTTTCCCAAGAATTATAAATGATACTACTGAAAACGCATACTACAACTTTTTCGTAAAAGAAGATATTAAAATTGATTATCTTCATATAGATGCTGGACATACATACGAGGATGTAAAACTTGATTTTGAACTATATTCTAAAATACTTTCACCAAATGGAATTATATCAATTCATGATACTGATGAATCTTTTGAAAAAGAATTGATAATAACAAAAGATATAACAGACCAGAATCATCACGATGAATTTGCAGAAGGACCTTCTAAATTAATTAGTGAACTAAAGAACAATAAAGATTGGGAAATTTTCAATCTTTTTAATAATGGAATATTTAAAAGTAAACCAAGTTCTACTGGTTTTACAATTCTTCAAAGATGCAAAAAATAAATTTAGTTACAGTTGTAGGACACAATACAACTCTACTTCCTCATATGTTAAAGCACTACAAATCAATAGTAGATGAAATCTTCGTTGTAGTGTACAGACAAAGCGAAGATGATGGAATACTTGAAGAGGTAAAAAAACTCGGTATAGAACCATGTATGGTGGTTACAGAACCTAAATTTAATTGGGAGAAGGTAACCGAATTATATAATAAAATAAAAAACACAAAACCAAATGAATGGTGGGTGGTTTCGGACGACGATGAGCTTCATGTTTACCCTATTCCTTTAAGGAAAATGATTGAAAGATGTGAAGAAAATGGATGGGAATTCATAACAGGTGGTTTTATTGACCGAATTGGTGTTGATGGAACCTTTCCAACTATAAATAAAGATAGTGATATATGGAATGAATTCCCTTTAGGCGGATTTTTTAGAAACCCTTTAAGTAATGCTTGTCCAAATAAGGTTTGTGTAATGAAGGGCTCAGTAAATGTAACTGCTGGACAACATTATGTTGATTTAGGTGGTAATAAAAACACTTGGGGATATGGTAGTTTATTTTATCCTAATCGATATCCTGTGGGTAGTTTTAATAATAAAAATATTTTACAAGATGGGAGTGGGTTTATACAAGTTCATCATTTCAAATGGGATTCTACTGTTTTAAAAAGAATAAAAGAAATTTCTGAAACTAAAGAAGAATATAGTTTTTGGAAAGAATATAAAAAAATGTATAGAGCAATTCAGTTAAATGATTATAAAATAGATGTATCAAATAAAGATTTTTATATTGAAGAATTAAGAGCATCTAATCATTCTGATTATACTCATTGGGATACAATAACAAAAAAGATTGTTAGAATATGAATGATAAGTTAGCAATAATCGTTCCATATAGAGATAGAGAAGAACAATTAAATACATTTGTTCCTCATATGCATGAATTCCTAAAGGATAAGGGAGTTGAGTATGATATTTTCATCGCCGAACAATCAGATGACAGACCTTTTAATTATGGTAAGTTATGTAACTCTGTTGTTAAAGAATTAGATGAAGAATATAACTACTTTTGTTTTCATGATATTGATATGTTACCAGTTAGTGATGATTGTGATTATGGATTTCCAGAAACTCCAATACATTTAGCAACAAACGTTGAGGTACATGATAACAAGTTACCTTATCCACAATACTTTGGTGGAGTAGTATTAATAAATCGAGAAGATTTTGAAAAAGCAAATGGATATTCACCAGAATATTATGGTTATGGGTTTGTTGATTTAGATTTATTATACAGATTGGAAAAGAGTGGAGCTTATTTAGAAAAATTTCACGATTTAAATAAAACATACGAAACATTTGATGAGGATGATGTTCTACCATATAGAATTGAAAATGTAAAAATAGCAAAAAGTAAAAAAGTACATAAAAGTAATGTTTTACAACTAAAAAGAAATAGTAGAATATATGGTGTAATGAATAAGTTCACATCTGATTCTACAAAGCCACCATTTTTCATATCTCTTTGGTTTAAGGATACTGATGATAGCAAAAAAAATAAAAACTTGTTTTCGTTTGAAGGAAATGATACTGGCATATTTTTATCAAATGGAAGATATGTAATAGGTCAAGTATGGGATGATAAAGAAACACATACAGAAATATTATTACCATACTTTAAAAAAACTTGGAATCATGCGGTTTTTGCAATACAAGATGATAAGATTATTTTATATCTTAATAATAAAAAAATTGAAAGTAAGTTAAAAGATAATTTTAAAATATTTGATTATAAAAATCATTGTATAAAAATATCAGATAAAAATACTGATATAACAATATCATCTATACTAGTGTTTAATTCAAAAACTAATTCAAATATTGTAAAAGATTTATATTACAATGGATTACAAAATTTAGATACGCTGGTAAACACAAATGGTTTAGATTTATCTAATTTTTATATGTTTGATAAACTTTACAGACAAAGAATTATTTTAGATAATGGGACATCATTAAATCATTTAAAAGTAGAAGGTAATGTAGAGGTAACCACCGAAGAAATAAATTTATCTTCAGAAATATACTTACCAATGAGAGAAGATGGTAAATACGAAAGTTTATCACATGAAAGAGATGATGAGATTATAGAAAGATATTATGAATATGACCCTGATGTTGAGGAAAATGCAGATATTTTCTTTAACGAAGTATTAACTAATGAACTTGATTACAAAAATATTGGATTATCTAATTTAAAATATAAAATAATGGATACCCAAGATAGAAAAGAATATAAACTAATAAGAATTCTAACTTAATAATTATGGCAAAAAAAGAAGAAGTTTTAGAAGAGAGAAAAGTTGTTGCATTCGAACAAATGGCTAAATCATTTGGTAGAATCGCAGATGCACTCGAAGAACGAAACGATTATAACGAAGATGTAGGTCTTGTTGAATGGTCATCTCGTTTAGAATGGTATCTAAACGAATTTTACCAACTCTTTAAAACAAAAACTAAAGGCGGAACTAACAGACCATCAAGAAATGCTGAAAGAGAAGATACAGAAGCATAAACTTGGTATAATCGTCCCTTACAGAAACAGACCAACTCAATTAAAGAGGTTTGTATCTCATATGGAAAATTATATTAAAGATTTAGATTATGAAATCTTCATCATTGAACAGTCAGATGATAAGCCCTTTAACAGAGGTAAACTTCTGAATGCAGGATATAAGTATGCCACAGAAAATGGGTGTGATTATTTTGTATTTCACGATGTTGATATGTTACCGGAAGATGTAGATTATTCTTACACCGATAAACCCTTGCATCTAGCAACACATTTACAAGAACACGATTACGAAACCACTTTCTTTGATTATTTTGGTGGAGTAACTATGTTTAACAAAGAAGATTTCGAATTGATAAATGGATTCTCCAATGAATATTGGGGTTGGGGATTTGAAGATGATGATTTGTTAATAAGATGTATAGAATCAGATTTAGAATTAGATACAGCAGAAGTTGAAAATAAAAAAATTCAAGAATTCGAAGCATTTCAATTCAAAGGAGAAGATTCTTATATAAGAATAAAAAACAAACAAGAAAAATCAAATTTATTAGAAGATGATTTTTCAATCTCAGTTTTAGTTAAACCTTCTAATATAAAAATAGATGAAAACGATGAATATGATGAATACCCAATATTATCTATACCAGGCCACAACATTGGATTATTTTACAATTCCTTTCGTAGATTCTTTTGTCAGGCTTTTGATGTAAATAAAAAACCATACTCAATTACAACTGAAATATTAGGAGAACGATGGGTTCATCTAACAATGACATATAGTAATAGTAATACCATATCTTTATATGTAGATGGTGTTTTAGTTGATTCTATAAAAATGGAAACTTCCATCTTAGAGTTAGATTCAAATAAAATATTTATTGGGAGTGCTAGTGAAGAAAAAATAAATAAAGATTTCTTTTATGGGTTAATTGCATCTGTTGAAATATACGATATTGAATTAGAACAATCAGAAATCTTAGAAATTACAAAAAATCCATTAAAACCAAAATTAAGAAATTTTGGTAAATTTAAATCATCTGAATTTTTATATACACAATTATTAGCAGAACTTTCTAATTCAAAAACAAGTATTGATTTAAGTAATGAAAATGAAGTAAAACTAAACAATATATATTTACATAAAACAAATGAATCATTTAATACTTTCTTATCAAAACCATGTAGAAGAAATTCTAGATTTAAATCACTAGAACATAAAACAAACTCATCAATAGAAAATAAATGGGTTCATGCGGAAACACGAAAAAATCAAATTAAATACTATAATGAACTTCGTGATGATTTTACACAAATTAAAGAAGATGGATTAAATTCTTTGAAATATTTATATAAAGAAGAGATTCAGATATCTAAAAAAACAAAAAAAATATCAATTGAGTTATGATAGACCATAGAGGACAGTTATACGATTTTAGAGAACAACTAGACGATGTTGGTTGTGGATTCTGTTTAGCAAAATGGACACAAGTTACAATTCATCTTCAAACTGGTGAAACTCACTCATGTCATCACCCAATTCCACATAAAATTCCATTACGAGAATTAAAAAGAAATCCAAAAGCACTTCACAATACAAGACATAAGAAAAAGCAGAGAAAAATGATGCTTAATGGTGAAAGACCAGATGAGTGTGATTACTGTTGGAAGGTTGAAGATAGTGGACCAGAGTTTTCAGATAGACATTACAAATCATTTGAACCTTGGTCTAAACCACATTTCGATAAAATTAAAGAAATGGGTTGGAGAGAAGATTACAACCCAAAATATGTTGAAGTTGCATTCTCAAATGCGTGTAACTTTAAATGTTCTTATTGTGGACCTCAATATTCATCTAAATGGGTAGAAGAAGTAAAACAACATGGTGCATATCCAACATCAGATAACTTTGGAAACTTAGAATGGTTACAAGAAAATGGTAAAATGCCTTATAAACATTCTGAATCAAATCCATATGTAGATGCATTTTGGGAATGGTGGCCAGAGTTATATAAAGATATGGATACCTTTAGAATAACTGGTGGAGAACCAACAATGTCACCTGATTTTTGGAGAGTAGTAGAGCACATTCTTACAACAGATAATCCAAATACTAATTTAAAACTTTCTATCAATACAAACTTAGGTATACCTGATAAAATATATGATAAGTTTTTAGCAAAAATGATTGAATTAGAAGAAAGTGGAAGAGTAAAAGAACTTACAGTATTTACCTCAGTAGATACTTTTGGTAAACAAGCCGAATATGCACGAAATGGATTAGATTTTCCAATTTGGCAAGAAAGAGTAGATGATTTGTTATCTAAAACCAAAAAATTATCAATTGCAATCATGTCAACTTTTAATGCATTATCAGTATTAAGTTATGGTGAATTATTAGAATGGGTTTTTGAGATGAAAACAGAACATAACTCACCAGATAGATATTGGGTAACTGCCTTAACATTAGATTCTGCATATTTACGTTACCCACATCACCAAACTGTAAAAATATTACCAAAAGAGTTTAGGGAAAGAATAGAGGAGTTTGTAACCCAAGCAGAAACGATGCATACTGTAATTCCTCTTTGGGAGATTGAAGATTGGAAAGACCATTATTTGGGGTTTACACAAATTGAAATCGGTAAAATTAAAAGAATAATTGATTGGTTTGATGAAGAGGTAGATGAAGAAACATTAAACAGAACTCGTAGAGATTTTTATAATTTTATAACAGCACATGATAAAAGAAGAGGAACTGATTTTATAGGAACGTTTCCAGAACTATCGGATTTTTATAATGATTGTAAAAAATTGAATGAAGAATTTCTACAATGATATTAGAAAAGAACTTGATGAGGTATCAACAAGTTTTTGTTTAGCTAAATGGTCTCAATTAACACTTTATCTACAAAATGGTTATAACCATTCGTGTCATCATCCAACTCCTCACAAAATACCTCTAAGGGAGTTAGAAAAGAATTACAAAGCCTTACACAATACAAAGTATAAGAAAAGACAGATGAAACAGATGTTGAAAGGTCAACGTCCTTCTGAATGTGAGTATTGTTGGAAGATAGAAGATTTGGGTAAAGAGTATATTTCAGATAGAATATACAAATCAGCAAACTCATTTTCACAAGTAAAGAAAGATGAGATATTAGAAAAACGAACACAAGATATTGAACCAAGTTATTTGGAGGTTTCTTTTTCGAACACGTGTAATATGAAATGTGCATATTGTTCACCTGATATATCTTCTTCTTGGATGGAAGAGATACAAAAATATGGTGGATATAAGACATCATCAAAATATAATGATATAAAGTACTTTGAAGATAACTTAAAAATACCATATAAACAAACAGAAAAAAATCCATATGTAGAAGCATTTTGGAATTGGTGGCCAGAACTTTATCCAAAGTTACACACTTTAAGAATAACAGGTGGTGAACCACTTTTATCAAAAGATACTTGGAAAGTAATAGATGAGCTAATTGAAAATCCAAACAAGGATTTAATTTTTTCTATAAATACAAATCTTATGGTACCTGATAAGTTGATTGATAAATTAATTAATAAGTTAAATCAATTAGATGGTAAAGTAAAAGAATTACAATTATTTACAAGCGGAGAAGCAACTGGTAAACATAATGAATACATTAGATTTGGAACAAATCATGAAAAGTGGGAAAACAATTGTGAAAAAATATTATCAAATGTAAAAAATGTTTTATTTTCTATAATGACCACTGTCAATCTAACAAGTGTAGTTACTTATGTAGATTTTTTAAAATATCTATTAACTATACGAGAAAAATATAACAAAGAGGTTGATTTCAATAAAGTTCAGTTTATGACTAATTACTTAAGGTATCCTGAATTTTTATCTATACAAAATTTAGACAATTTAAGTAAAAATACATTTAAAGAAAATGTAGAAAATTTTATAATAGAAAGTAAGTCAAAATCATGGAATGAGCGAGGTTATTTAACAGAAGAACAGATAAACCAACTTCAACGATTGATTGAATATATGAACACAACTCCAAGCATGGATAAAATAAATAAAAATAGAAAAGATTTCTATTTATTTACAGAAGAATATGATAAAAGAAGAAATACTAATTTTAAGGAAACCTTTCCTCAACTAAATAAATTTTATAAGTTATGTCAAACTCACATTTAGTAGAAACTAAAAAAGTTATAGATTCCATATCTACCTCATTTTGTGCAGCAAAATGGTATAATGTATCTATTTGGTTAGGAAATGGTAGAACTGCATCATGTCATCATCCACTTGCACATTCAATTCCAAGAAAAGAACTAGATGACAACAAATCAGCATTACATAATACTCAATTTAAAAAAGAACAACGTAAAAAGATGTTGGAGGGAGAAAGGCCTGCAGAATGTTCTTATTGTTGGAGAGTAGAAGATGCTACCAAAAAAGATAGTGGTATTTTTTCTGATAGAGTTTACCAAACACAAAGATATACAAAAGAAGATATACTAGCTATTAAAAATATGCCTTGGGATGCTAATGTAATTCCTAAAACAGTTGAATTAGCATTTGATAATTTATGTAACTTAGCTTGTTCTTATTGTAATGCAGAATTTTCATCAACATGGAATAGAGATATTACAACAAAAGGACCATATGAAAACATGAAAACTTCTGGTGGACATACATTTAAAAATACTGGTCATCACGCAATGCCATATGGTTCAAAAAATCAAAGAAACCCATATATAGCAAAATTTTATGAATGGTTTAAAGAAATTAGACATGGGTTACATGAACTACGCGTATCTGGAGGAGAACCTCTACGTTCCCCTTCATTTTGGCAATTACTTGAAATATGTGATAATGAAACATTTGACTTTTCAATAAACTCAAATCTTATAATGGATGATGCCAGAATAGGTACCTTAATCGATGCTGGTAAAAACTTTAAATCATTGGATGTTTACACCTCAGCAGAATGTATTGGTAAAAACCAAGAGTTTGTACGAGATGGGTTTGAGTGGGATACTTGGGAAAAAAATATGTTTAGATTACATGATTCTGAAAACATTCGTTCAGTTCATATAATGATGACAATATCAGCATTATCTATTTGGTCAATAGCTGAGTTTATGAATAAAATTATAGATTGGAGAAAAAACTTTCTAAACCAAGAAGAATTTTTTATGTCTGTAAATATTCTAAGATTCCCATCATTTCAATCAATTAATATTATTTCACAAGAAGTAAAAAATCAATTGGCAGATGAAATTGAAGAAGCTTTAGATAGAAACAAAGAATATATGATTGGTTGGGAAGAAAATCAATTTAAACGAGTTATAGAATATTTAAGAAAAGTAGATACTTCATATGAAGATACTGATACGTTTGAAAACAAACATCATGATTTTAAAACCTTTGTAGAACAATACGCAATACGAAGAGAAATGCCAATTGAAGAGTATATGCCTAAAGAATTTACATCTTGGTTTAAAACATTAAAAACAATAGAAAAAGTAGAAAATAATGGATAATCAAAAAGTAGCAAATCCTGGTGATAAAATATCAGAATCATTTTGTGTTCTACCATGGATACATTTAAATACATGGCCAAATGGTAACGTATATCCATGCTGTCTTACCGATTGGCGAGAAGAGATTGGTAACTTAAAAGATAATACTCTTGAAGAACTTTGGAATGTTGATAAAATGAAAGAACTCCGCCGTTATATGTTGGATGGAAGAAAGCATGATAATTGTAGAAAATGTTTTCAGCAAGAAGAACATGGATTAGATTCTACGAGAACCTCATCTAATAGACATTACGAAAAACACATACCTGAAATTACAAAGAATACTAGACCAGATGGTCACAATGATGATTTTAAATTACTTTATTGGGATTTTAGGTTTTCTAATCTATGTAATATGAAATGTAGAATGTGTGGTTCATTTTTATCATCTAAATGGTGGGAAGATGAAATGAAAATATTCGGAGGTTCGGAATTACCCAAAGCAATTATAAATGTAGATGATTATTCAAAAAAAGAAATAAGTTGGTACTTAGATACATTTATCCATGATGTGGAAGAAATATATTTTGCAGGAGGAGAACCTTTGTTAATGGAAGAGCATTACTATATTTTAGAAAAACTTGTTGAGGTGGGTAATTTAGATGTACGATTACGATACAATACTAATTTGGGTTATTTGAAATTTAAAAAATATGATAATCTTGAATTATGGAAACCGTTTAAAGAACGCGATTATGGAAATGTTTCAATTTTTGCTTCAATTGATGGTATTGGTAAGGTTGCAGAATATTCTCGTAATGGAACCAAGTGGAAAACTATTGAACAAAATTTAGTTAAATGTATAGAACATGATTTCAATATTCACATAAGTGCAACAACAAGTATTTTTACAGTATGGGAAATACCAGAATTAATAGATAGAATGCTTGAATTGGGACTTCCTCATTACAGAATACAATTAAATAACGTTCTAACAAACCCATGGTACTATCATATAAACATATTACCAGATGATTTAAAATCAAAAATAAAAGAAAGATATATAAAACACCTAGAAGGTATGACTGATGAGGTTAGAGAGACTATTAAACCAAAGTATGATAGTATATTTAGATTTATGGATGAAACCCCTCAGATGGATGTAGAGATGTTAAGACGAGGTTTCAGATTTATGACAAACTTACTTGATAAAGGTAGAGATGAAAACTTTGAAGAAACTTTTCCATATTTGGCTGATTGGTACACAAGTATTACTGATTGGGAAAATATGAATCTCAACGATATAAAATAATGGAAGAAACAAGATTCTTATGTGATTTACCTTGGAAACACATTAGTGTTCACCCACATGGAGTGTGCTCTGTATGTTGTGTGTCTAATCATATGCATGGGCAATCTGCAGCAGCAAATATTTTATCTGATGGTGGATATGAAAAAATAAACATTAGTGAAGGTATTCCAGCAATTATAAATTCTGATTCATTTAAAGAAATTAGAAAACAAATGGTTGCAGGTGAAGTACCACCCGCTTGTAAAACTTGTCATGATGTAGAATTAGCAGGTGGTAAAAGTAAAAGACAGAAAGATTCATTTTATATGACTGATGTTGATAAATCAACAAAAGAAGATGGAACTATTTCTGTGGATTTAAGAAACGTAGAAATTCGATTGGGTAACTATTGTAACTTAAAATGTAGAAGTTGTAATGCAGAATCATCAACAAGTTGGATTACTGATTTTATGAAATTGAAAGATGAAGTAAACTTTCCAAGTAATTATGATGAATTACAAAAGAAAAACTATACTAACTATGATTGGGTAGAAGATGAAACTTTTTATGATGCACTAATTCATCATTCTCCAATGATAGACCAATTACATATTAGTGGTGGAGAACCATTTTTAGTTCCAAAACACTTTAAGTTATTGGATAGGTTAATTGAAGATGGGTTAGCAAGTAGAATGAAAATATTTTATATCACAAATGCAAACTATGATTTTGAAAAAATAAAACCAGCATTAGAAAAATTAAAACATTTTCAATTCGTAGGTATTTCAATATCAGTAGATGATTTTGGTGATAGAAATGATTATATTAGAAAAAACGCAAACTTTAAATTAACAATAGATAATATAAAGAAATTTATTACTGAATATAATGACCATAATTTTTACTACACTATTACGCAAACATTAAGTTCTTTTAATTTTCTTTATATGGAAGAACTTACTCAGTATTTAGTAAAACGTGGAATATTTAACTTAGATGGAAGTGGTTTGATTAAGAGAGTAATCTCGAACCATGTTCATGCACCAGAATATCAATCAGCAAACATTATTCCAAAAAAGGATAGACAAGAAAAATTAGATTCTATTAAAGGATTATTATCTGATGAGTTTTATGATGATGTTCTTGGTAGATATTATAACGCAGAATACAATGGTGAACGAGAAGTTTTTATAGATACCACCGAACGAGTAGATAGATTTAGAAAAGAAAAATGGAAAGATATATTTCCAGAATTGTATAAATCATTAAACCCAATAATATGAATCAAATACCAAGAAAAGGAATAATTTGTGGTAACTTTGATGTAATACATCCTGGTTATGTTGCAATGTTTAAGGAGATACGAGATAATTGTGAAGAAGTGTATATACTTTTACACGATGACCCAACAATTGAAAGACCAGAAAAGAAAAAACCAGTCCTTTCAGTCGAAGAACGTAGAGAAATACTTGAAAACTTCTTTACACATCCTATAATACTTAGTTATAATACCGAAGAAGAACTTTTGGTTTTAATTAAGAGTATAAATCCTGATGTAAGATTCTTGGGAGATGATTATATTGATAAACATTACACAGGTAAAGAAATTGGTACTCTAATACATTGGATATCTCGTTCACATGGATGGAGTACAACAAAATTTAAACAAGCTATTGCAGATTCATTATGAAATTAGGAGTTTGTGTACCATATAGAAACAGAGAAGCTCATTTAAAGGAGTTTGTACCAACCATTGGAAACTATTTAGATTCCAAGGGTATAGAGTACTGTATGTATTTTGGTCACCAAACAGATGATAAGTTATTCAACAGAGGTGCAATGAAGAATATTGCAGCAGAACAAGCATTCAAGGATGGTTGTGATTACATAGTATGGCATGATATCGATATGGTACCAGAAGAAGGATGTGATTATTCTTTCCCAGCTGAAAAACCAAGACACATTGCTACTCAAATCTCACAAATGAATTATCAACTAAAATACGAAGAATATTTTGGTGGTGCTATCCTATTTTCTAAAGAACAAGTAGAAAAAACCAATGGATACTCTAACGACTATTGGGATTGGGGTATGGAAGATGATGATTTGTTTTGGAGATGTGTATTAGAAGGTTATGCTGATGATACTTATATGGATTTTGATGGAAATGATGTTTCATTTCTAAGATTCAATGGAAATGATTCTCATGTAGAAATACCAACACCAAGAAGTTTAAGAAATGTAACAACAAGAGAACATACTGTATCTATACTTACACGAGCATACCAACAAGAAGATAAAGTACCTGTTTACTTAATTGGTGATGAAGATAGAAGATTTGTAGAATACCCAATACTCAGACGACCAGGATATGATTGGGGAATATCTTATAATAATTCAAGAGCATATACCGCACAACTATGGAACAACAAAGGAAAACACCTTTACCAATGGATGAAACGATATGAAGGTAAATGGGCATGGATTACCTTAGTTGTAGATGCAGGGAAAATACATTTTTACATGAATGGAAAAGAATCTGATGCAAGATGGGGAACTGGAACTAAATCACCCCAACTATATGAAGGGCATTTAAAAAGATATGGAAGTACTCCATACTATTTAGGAACAACTACCTCTCTTGATGATAATAATATAGCTAAGTGGTTCAAAGGAGATATCGCTGACGTTAGATTGTGGAATCGTGCATTGAGTGCAGAAGATGTAAAAGAAATTCCAAAAACAATTGTAGATGATAGTTTGGTACTTCATTACGATTTCTCAGATGGAACCGCAAAAGATTTAAGTGGTAATGATTCACATGGTATCATTCATAACTGTGAGCACTTAAAAGATGATATAAAAATTCCATATACAACGGTTCCTCATAGAGTTGCTGGTAAAATGTTTTGTTTAGAAC
>ENA-OSIY01000303-OSIY01000303.1-marine-metagenome-genome-assembly--contig:-NODE-303-length-28495-cov-12.404075_pt1 | contig 28495 bp, 9 predicted proteins | sample MGYA00237884_ERZ534233 | MGnify/ENA primary metagenome ERZ534233 (study PRJEB26412, sample SAMN06343840) | marine metagenome | isolation source: estuarine water | place: USA: Columbia River Estuary... | reverse complement strand
TACACCTCTCTATTCGTCGGCAGCGTCAGATGTGTATAAGAGACAGCTGCTAATGCTCAACCAAACATTACAAGTGTTGGCACGCTAATAAGTTTAGATATAACTGGTAACTTAACTGCCGGCAATGCTAATTTGGGTAACTTAGTTATTGCTAATTACTTTAGTGGTTCGGGTAACTTACTAAGCAACATTCAGGGTAGTAATGTAACGGGCAATGTCACAAGTGCTGTTACTGCTAATTTTGCAAACTACGCCGGTAATGTTACAGAAAATAGTCAACCAAACATAACAAGTGTTGGTACACTAGTTAGTTTAGATATAACAGGTAACTTGTCGGCAGGAAATGCTAATTTAGGTAATTTAGTAATAGCTAATTACTTTAGTGGGGCAGGTAATTTATTAAGTAACATTCAAGGTAGCAACATTACTGGTAATGTAACTACTGCTGTAACTGCTAACTTTGCAAACTATGCAGGTAATGTTACAGAAGCGTCACAACCTAATATTACAAGTGTCGGTACATTAACAAGTTTAACTGTAACAGGTAATGTAGCCGGTGGCAACTTAACAACTACCGGAGTAGTTGTAGCTACTGGTAATGGTACTTTTGGTAATATCAGTACAACAGGATCCGGTGGTAATATATCAGGTGCAAATAATGTATCTGCTAATACATTTACGGGTACATTAACAACAAATGCTCAACCTAATATCACAAGTGTTGGAACATTAACGAGCTTAAATGTATCTGGTAATGCTAATACAGGTAACCTGGGTACAAATAACTTTATTGCTACAGGCACAGGCTCATTTAGTGGTAATGTTAATTTAAATACAAATTGGATAAACAATGTTGGGTATCCAAGTATTAGTACAGATGCGGCAACCAAAGCATATGTTGATACAATGGTATCAAGTGGTATTGCTTATCATCAACCAGTATTGGCAGCAACTACAACTACTCTAGCAATTGCTACAGGTGGTACAACAGCATATAATTCACCTAATGGAGCTAGTAATGGCATTGGCGCATATATTAGTACTACCGGTACATATTTAAATATTGACGGGGCCAATGTTCAAACTATTGGAACTCGTATTTTAGTTAAAGACGAAGCAAATGCTACATGGAATGGCGTTTACACATATGCTAATACGACGGCTATTGTACGTGCTACTGATGCTGATGAATACGGACCAGATAGTACAGAACAATTAAGTATAAATGACTTCTTCTTTACAACCGGCGGTATCGTTAATGAGGGAGTTGGATTTATTGTAAGTGCACCGGTAGGTACTATTACATTTGGTACATCAAATATCACATTTGCCGTATTTAATACGTCACAAGTGTATGAAGCCGGTACTGGATTAACATTAACCGGTACTACATTTAGTATTTCTAACACAGCGGTAACCGCAGGATCATATGGTAACGGAGATAGAGTTGCAACGTTTACCGTTAACGGTCAAGGACAATTAACTGCCTCTTCTAATACTGCTATTACTGCAAATGCCGCTAACTTAACTGGCACGACATTAAATTCATCAGTAGTTACTTCTAGTTTAACAAGTGTCGGTACACTAATTAGTTTAGCAGTAACAGGTAATACTACTAGTGGTAATGTATATGCTAATAGTGGCACAATTGGTGCTAACTTATTAACTGGTACATTAACAACGAATGCACAACCAAACGTTACATCTGTTGGTACACTAACAGGATTGAATGTTAATGGTAACATAACTGCCGCAAATATTACAGCAAATACAGGTGTGTTTACTGGTAATGGCTCTGGTTTAACCTCAATTACAGCCGCTAATGTTACTGGACAAGTAGCTAATGCATTAGTAGCCGGAACAGTATATACAAATGCACAGCCTAACATAACTAGTGTTGGTACACTAACAACTTTGGCTGTAACCGGTAATGTAAGTACCGGTAATTTAAGTACAGGAAATATCAGTGCAGGTTTAGGTACCGGCGGTAATATTACTGGAGCTAATCTAGTAAGTGCTAATTATTTTACTGGTACACTAACAACTAATGCACAGCCAAACATAACGAGTGTTGGTACATTAACCTCACTAAATGTATCAGGTACAAGTAATTTAGGACCAGTGGGTAATGTAACAATTACAGGTGGTACTAGCGGTTATTATTTACAAACAAATGGATCAGGAACATTATCTTGGGCGGCTATCCCAACAGGTACAGGAATTAGTAATGGTAATAGTAATATAAGCATACCGGTCGCAAATGGAAATGTTAATATATCTAGCGCCGGTAATGCAAATATTGTAATTGTAACTGGTACAGGGGTTAATGTTGCAGGCACCTTAAATGCTAATGGTAACTTAACTGCAACTAATGCTAATTTAGGCAACGCCGCAACAGCTAATTACTTTATCGGTAACTTCTATGGAACGGCTAATTTAGCAACGTTTGCAACAACTGCTAATAGTGTAGCAGGGGCAAATGTCTCTGGTCAAGTGGGTAATGCGTTAGTTGCCGGTACAGTGTATACAAATGCACAACCTAACATAACAAGTGTTGGAACATTAACAAGTTTAACAGTAACAGGTAATACAGTTAGTGGTAATGTGTATGCTAATAGTGGCACAATTGGTGCTAGTTTACTAGTCGGCGTACTAACAACTGCGGCACAACCAAATATAACAAGTACAGGTACATTAACTAGTCTAACCGTTACCGGTAATATTACAGGGGGTAATGTATATGCTAATAGTGGCACAATTGGTGCTAACTTATTAACAGGTACACTAACAACTAATGCACAACCTAATATAACAAGTGTAGGAACATTAACAACGTTGGATGTAACTGGTAATGTAAGTACAGGTAACATCAATGCAGGTTCGGGAGCAGGTGGTAGTATTACTGGTGGTAATTTAGTAAGTGCTAATTATATCACAGGTACATTAACAACGAATGCACAACCAAATATAACAAGTGTTGGTACATTAACAAGTTTGGATGTATCAGGACATTTAGTAGCAAATACGTTTCAGATGGGTTATGGAATATATGCATTCTATTCAACCTCTGTGTATTTTGCTACAACAGCAAGTACATCTAATAATCAAGTACTGTGGTCTTATACGGCTGCAGATTTGTCAGCAATTGATTTTACGATTATTGCAACAGATGCGACAGGTAATACAAGACAAACGTGTAAGATATCAGCGGCCATATTAAATACGACGGTAGCGTTCAACGAATATGGCGGATTGTATATAAACGGTGGGGTAGGGAGTTTTAGTGTAGTGTATAATGGGAGTGGACCGACGCCAACGTTGGATCTAGTAGTTACTCCGGATTCTTCAAATCTAACAGAATACAACATGCTAATATCTAAGTATTTGGTCTAATCAACCAGTACCTAAATAGGAAAAAGATAAATACATTTATAAGGACACAACAAAATGGCAATTAAAGCACTAAACTCAGTAGCAGGCTTCTCGGTAGGCGAAGTACCCGCAAATATTATATTAGCTAATGGCGATATAACATCAAATAACGGGACGTTTACCGCAAATATTTCTGCGGGAAACGTCCTAACAAATAACTTACTCTATGCGAATGGTACTGCATGGGATATTGGTGGTATACCCGGAGGGTCAAACACTCAAGTTCAGTTCAATGATGCTGGAGAATTTGGTGGTGTTTCAAACTTTACGTTTGATAAAGCTACCAATATATTAACAGTTACTGGTAATATTGCCGGTACAAATGTTAATGCTGGTAACTTACTAACTGCTAATTTTGTTACAGGTGTATTAACTACCGCAAATCAGCCAAATGTTACAAGTGTTGGAACATTAACTGGTTTAGTCGTAGGTAACGGTACCGCTAATGTTACATTTGTTCCTAGTGGTGCAAATGGTGGTATTACAGCAACCGGTAATATTACAGCGGCAAACTTCATAGGTAACGTTGTTGGTAATATTAGTGGTAACATTGTTATTCCTGGTTCTAATACAGGTGTTGTGTTTAATGACGATGGAAATGCTAATACAAGTACTGCATTTACATTTAACAAATCCAGTAATCTAGTTACTGCTTCTGGTAATGTATCTGCAGGTAACTTAATAACCGGTGGAGTTGTGTCCGCAACCGGTAATGTTTCTGGTGCTAATTTAACAACAGCTGGTTTAGTATCTGCGACAGGTAATGTCTCTGGTGGTAATATTACAACAGGTGGAGTTGTGTCCGCAACTGGTAACATTACTGGTGCAAACGTAACTGCTAATAGTTTTGTATTCGCTTCAAATATTGTATCAAATGCAAGCACAAACGATACCCGAATTGAATTAGGTTCTTCTAGTGGTATCATTGCTATCACTAGTGCTGGTAATTCAACACAATTTGGACCAAGTGGTCAAATCACATTGGGTGGTGCTTCACAAATTGTTGGTGGCACATTTGGTGGTTCAGGAATTAAATTAGATACAACTCAAACAGACATATTCCAAAATCGTGGTGGCAATGTAACTGTTCAACTTGGTACAGGTGGAACAATTGCTAATACTTGGACATTTGCACAAAGCGGAGCATTTATTGCTCCCGGTAACATTACTACAACAGCTAACGCTAACGTTGGTAACTTAAACACAGGCGGACAAGTAGTAGCAACCGGTAATGTAACTGGTGGAAACTTAGTTACTACTGGCACTGCTAACATAGGCAATCTACTAATTTCAGGTACAGTTCAAGGTAACTTAATCCCTTCAGTAAGTAATACATATAGTTTGGGTAATGGTACAAATTATTGGAAAGATTTGTTCTTATCTGGAAATACAATCACACTTGGTGATCAGAGTGTTTCTTCTAACGCAAATGGTGTATCATTATCAAATACGGTATTCATGACCACACTCAGTGTAAGTGGTAATGCTAACGTAGGTAATTTAGGTACTGCAGGTTTAATCATAGCAACTGGTAATGTTTCTGGTGGTAACATTACAACAATTGGTGTAGTATCTGCTACAGGAAATGTCTCTGGTGGTAACTTAACAACAGCTGGTAACTTAAGTGTAACTGGTAATGCTAACATTGGTAATATTGGTACAGCTGGATTAGTTGTTGCAACTGGTAACGTATCAGGTGGTAATTTAACAACTGGTGGTATAGTAACTGCTACAGGTAACATCGAAACTAGCGCAAATGTAGTAACAGATTTAATTGTTGGTAAAACAGCAAGTGTAACAATCACTGCAGTTGGATCAAACCAAAATGTTAACTTAACACCAACAGGTACTGGTACAGTTAACGTTGGTAACTTTATAATATCTAATGTTGCTACTCCTTTAGCAAGTACAGATGCCGCAACAAAACAATATGTTGATGACGTTGCTCAAGGTCTACATACACACGATAGTTGTAACGCCGCAACACAAACTACATTAGCAAGTATTTCAGGCGGTACTGTTACATATAACAATGGTACAAGTGGTGTTGGTGCAACATTAACGACAACAGGAACATTCACAACTATTGATGGTGTTACATTGTCAGTTGGTATGCGTATTCTTGTTAAGAACGAAGTAACTGCCGCAAATAACGGTATATATGATGTTACAAGCAGTACAGTACTAACACGTTCAGCAGACTTTAATACTCCTACTGAAATGGCAGGTGGTGACTTCACATTCGTTACTGCAGGTACATTGTATGACAATACTGGTTGGGTAATGCCTGACCCAGTTACTACAGTTGGTACAAGTCCAGTTGTTTGGGTACAGTTCAGTGGTGCTGGTACATATACTGCAGGTACTGGATTAGCATTAAACGGTACTGAATTTAGCATTGCTAACACAACTGTAACAGCAGGAGCATACGGTAACGGTGACTATAATGCTACATTCACAGTTAACAGTCAAGGCCAATTATCTGCGGCAGCTAATGTTGCTATTACTGCTAATGCGGCTAACTTAACTGGTACAACTCTTGCCGCAACAATTGTAAATTCAAGTTTAACAAGTGTTGGCACATTAACAAGTTTAGCAGTAACTGGTAATACTACAAGTGGTAACGTATATGCTAACGCAGGAACAATTGGTGCTAGTTTACTAACTGGTACACTAACAACTGCGGCACAACCTAACGTAACAAGCGTTGGTTCATTGACTGGGTTAACAGTAACAGGTTTATCTAATTTAGGATCAGTTGGTAATGTAGCAATCACTGGTGGTACTAGTGGACAAGTACTAAGTACAAATGGTGCTGGTGGACTATCATTTATTACGATCGGTACAGCCGGTGTATCAAACGGTAACAGTAATGTTGCAATTGCAACAGCCGGTGGCAACGTAACAACTAGTGTAGCTGGCAATGCTAATATATTAGTAGTAACTGGTACAGGCATATTAGTTAACGGTGACGGAAATGTTACTGGCAACTTAACTGCAGGTAATATTGTTGCAGGTGGTGGATCAGGTGGTAACATTACTGGTGCAAACTTAGTAAGTGCAAACTTCTTCACTGGTACACTAACAACAGCGGCACAACCTAACATTACAAGTGTTGGTACATTAACAACTTTGGCAGTTTCTGGTAATGCTAACTTGGGTAACGTAGCAACAGCTAATTTCTTTAGTGGTGCAGGTAATAGCTTAAGTAACATTCAGGGTGCTAACGTATCCGGAGAAGTATCTTTTGCGGCAACAGCTAACGCTGTAGCAGGTGCAAATGTATCTGGTCAAGTAGCTAATGCCTTAGTAGCAGGCACTGTCTATACAAATGCTCAGCCAAATATCACTAGTGTTGGAACACTAACTGGTATAACAAGTACAGGTACTGCTAACTTTATTGGTGCAAGTAATGTAGCATTAGGACCAGTTGGTAATGTACATATTACAGGCGGTACTAGTGGACAAGTACTAAGTACAGACGGTTCTGGTACATTGTCATTTATAACAATTGGAACAGCTGGCGTATCAAATGGTAACAGTAATGTTGCAATTGCAACTGCTGGTGGTAATGTAACAACAAGCGTAGCTGGTAATGCAAATATATTGGTTGTAACTGGTACAGGCGCAAATATTACTGGATATGCAAATATTAGTGGTAGCTTGAGCTTAGGTGGTGGCGCAGGTGGTAACTTAACTGGTGCTAATAACGTTAGTGCTAATACGTTTACTGGTAACTTAACGACAAATGCTCAACCTAATATTACGTCAGTTGGTACACTAACAAGTTTAGCTGTAACAGGTAACATATCATCTGGTAATGCTGATTTAGGCAATGCGGCAACAGCTAACTTCTTTATTGGAAGTGGTAACAACTTAAGTAACATTCAAGGTGCTAATGTTACCGGTACAGTAAGTAGTGCATCAACTGCTGGAACAGTAACATCTAATGCACAGGCAAATATTACAAGTGTTGGTATACTGACAAGTTTAACAGTCACTGGTAACATATCTAGTGGTAATGCTAACTTGGGTAATTTAGCAACAGCTAATTTCTTTAGTGGTGCAGGTAATAACTTAAGTAACATTCAAGGTGCTAACGTTTCTGGACAAGTAGGTAATGCATTAGTGGCCGGAACAGTCTATACGAATGCACAACCTAACATTACAAGTGTTGGTACACTAAGTAGTTTAGATGTTACTGGCAATTTAAGTGCAGGTAATTTAATTGGTGCATTAGCTAACGGTAATAGTAATGTAAATATTCCATCAGCTAATGGTAATATTAATCTTACTGCTTCTGGTAATACAACATTAGTTATAACAGGCACTGGTGCTAATATAGCTGGTACATTAAATGTTACAGGTAATTTAGTTGCAGGCAATTTAACAACAGGTGGGGCTGGTGGTAATGTTTCGGGTGCTAATGTAGTATCTGCTAATACACTTGTTGCTAGTGTAGGTGTTCAAATAAGCAATTCTGCTGTGTATTTTGGTAATATAACTACATCAGCAACTACTGCAAATCAAACAATTGCAACATTATCATTATCTGGGTACGTAACAGGGGTAGAATATTTAGTTAAAGGGGTGGATGCTACCGGTGCTAAATATAGTGTAGCTACAGTTGTATCTGTTACTAATGGAACTACAGCAGACTTTTCTACTTTTGCAACAGTTAATTTAGGGGGTTCTACTGGCACACTATCAGTTAACATAGTAAGCGGTAATATTGCATTGCAAGTAACTCCTGCTAGCAGTAACTCAACTGTATGGACTACACAATATAGAGTAATTTGATAAATGGCAAAGAAACCCTTCATTTCGGTTGATGGTATCACCGTAGGTGAAGCCAACGCACTAGTTAATGTTATTGCGTCAAATGGTGATATTACCACAAGTAATATCACCGTTAGTAATAATGCTAACTTAGGCAATGCCGGTAATGTAATTATTACCGGCGGCTCTAACGGCTATGTACTAAGTACAAATGGTTCAGGCGCTCTCTCATGGGTAGCACAATCCGGTGGAGGCTCCACAAGTAACATCAGTAATGGCAATAGCAATGTAAGTATTGCTACTGCAAATGGCAACATCACTATGAGTGCTGTAGGTAATGCCAATATAGTAGTTGTTACTGGAACTGGTGCAAATATTAATGGATATGCAAATATATCTGGTAACGTCACAGCCGGTAATATTATCGCAGGTACTGGCTCAGGTGGTAATATATCTGGTGCAAACGTTGTATCAGCCAACACATTCACTGCAACCGGCAACATAACAGCTGGTAATGCTAATCTAGGTAACAGTGTAATAGCTAATTACTTCATTGGTAACTTTTATGGAACTGCTAATTCAGCTACAACAGCCGGTACAGTAACAACAGCCGCACAACCAAATATTACTTCAGTTGGTACACTAACTGGATTAACAAGTACAGGTACTGTTAACTTAACAGGTGCAAGTAATGTAGCATTAGGCCCAGTTGCCAATGTACATATTACAGGCGGTACCAATGGTCAATACTTATCTACCGATGGCTCTGGTATACTAAGTTGGTCAACAATAAGTGTTAGTTCAGCTAGTATCAGCAATGGTAATAGCAATGTAAATATACCAAGTAGTAATGGTAATGTCAATATCAGTGCTGTAGGTAATGCAAATGTATTAATTGTAACTGGTACAGGTGTCAACGTAGCAGGTACTGGTAACTTCACTGGTAATTTAACTGCTGGCAATTTGATTGCAGGTTCTGGATCAGGTGGTAACATAAGTGGTGCTAATAACATTAGTGCTAATACATTAACTGGTGCCTTAACAACAGCCGCTCAACCAAACATAACTAGTGTTGGTACACTAACAAGTCTAGCAGTAACAGGTAATATATCATCCGGTAACGCTAATTTAGGTAACGCAGTTATTGCTAACTTCTTTATTGGAAGTGGTGCAAACTTAACAAGCATCCCAGCTGGTAATATCTCAGGTCAAGTAGCCAATGCATTGGTAGCTGGTACAGTTTATACTAACGCACAACCAAATATTACATCAGTTGGTACACTAACATCTGCTAACGTTACTGGTAATATTGTTTCTAATGCAAATGTTGTAACAGACTTAATCGTTGGTAGGACTAGTGGTATAACAATCACTGCAACTGGGACAAATCAAAATATTAATCTAACACCAACTGGCACTGGTACAGTTAATGTTGGTAATTTCATAATCTCTAACGTACAGACTCCAGTAGCAGATTTTGATGCGGCAACTAAGAAATATGTTGACGATGTTGCTCAAGGTTTAAACATACACGATAGTGTACAAGCCGCAACACCAACTACATTAGCAACTATCACTAGTGGTACTATTACATATAACAATGGTGCAAGCGGCGTAGGTGCAAACTTAGTAACAACTGGATCATTTAATTTAATTGATGGAGTAAACGTACAAACTAGTGGAACTCGTATCTTAGTAAAAAATGAAGCTAATGCGGTACACAATGGTATCTATACTTGGAGTAATGCTACTGTAATCACACGTGCGACTGATTACAATAGCGTTCCTGAAGTAGAAGCAGGTGACTTTGTATTTGTAACCGGTGGTACGTTGTATGACAACACAGGTTGGGTACAAGTTAGCACAGTTAGTGCAATTGGTACTGCTGGTAATAACATAGAATTTACTCAGTTCTCTGGTGCAGGCACATATACAGCCGGAACTGGTTTAACACTAACTGGTAGTGTATTCAGCATTACTAATACTACTGTAACAGCCGGTAGTTATGGTAATGGTGATACAGTAGCTACATTCACAGTCAACAGTCAAGGCCAATTATCTGCGGCAGCTAACGTAGCAATTACTGCTAATGCCGCTAATTTAACTGGTACAACTCTTGCTACTGGTATTGTTACTAGTTCGTTAACTAGCGTTGGTACACTAACCGGATTAACTAGTAACGGAATAGTAAACTTTACAAATACTTCTAATGTCACACTAGGTGCTGTGTCTAATCTACACATCAGTGGTGGTACGAATGCATATGTATTAAGCACTGATGGTTCTGGTAATTTAAGTTGGGTAGCTCAATCTGCTGGTGGAGCCATATCTAATATCAGTAATGGTAATAGTAATGTAAACATTGCTACAGCAAATGGAAACATAACCTTTAGTGCAGTTGGTAATGCTAATGTAATGACTATTACCGGCACTGGTGCTAATATCAACGGTACAGCAAATATAACAGGTAACGTAGCATTAAATGGTAGTAACGTATCATTGGGTACTGTTAGCAACCTACACATTACTGGTGGTAGTAATGGATATGTGTTAACTACTGATGGTACTGGTAACCTAAGTTGGGCGGCACAAACTGGTTCTAACATAGTAATTGATACCTTCACTGGCAATGGTGTACAAACAGTATTCACATTAACTGATAGTCCCGCATCAGAAGATTATACTATTATTAATATTGATGGTGTAAGTCAATTACATTCAGCATATACTGTTGCAAATGCAAATGTTACATTAAGTAGTGCTCCAGCTAGTGGTGCAGTCATTGAAGTAATGACATTTAATTTGGGTGGTGCAGCCGGTAGTAGTGGATCATCTGGTTATACATATGTAGAAGCTACAGGTAATACTACCGCTAGTGTAAACACAAAATATATAGTTAACACTAACACTGCTAACTTAACAATTACTCTTCCAAGTACTCCATCATTTGGTGATGAAGTGGGTATTATTGATGGTACTGGTAATGCTAGTGTACATGCTATTACCGTTGCTAGAAATGGTGGAAACATTCAAGGGGCAGCCTCAGACATGACAGTAACAACAGACCGTTCAGCATTTACATTAGTATATTATAATGCTTCTCAGGGCTGGGTATTAACAAACGTATAAGGTATAGAAAATGGCAGATTACTTTCAGGTAAAAAATCAAAATATTTTTAACCCACCAGCAAATACCAGTTTAGGTAATGCAACAAATCAATTTAATGATGTATACGTACAAAACGATTTAGTTTTGGGCAATGTCACTGTTACCGGTGATACTATTATTGCACCACGTATAACTACTATTACTTATCCGGGTGATGATACAGCCGCAGATACTGCAGGTGGACAAACAATTACATTAACTGGTACTGGATTTGTTGCTGGTGCAAATTTATTAATTAATGGTAGTGCTGTAGGAGTAGTATCAGTTGTAAGTTCAACAACCATTACATTTACAAGCCCGGCTAATAGTACCGGCAGTTATGTTATATATGTTATAAATCCAGATGGTAGCACAGCGATTGCTATTCCGGGTATACAATATAGTGGAACACCAACTTGGACAACAGCCGCTGGTACTTTGGGTAATGTGTATGAAACTGATAGTTTTACTCAAACTGTTACCGCAACCGGTGATGCACCAATTACATACAGTGTAGTTAGTGGTTCATTGCCACCAGGTTCAACTTTTAACGCTAACGGAACAATAACTGGTACAAGTCAGTTATCATCAAGTCCTACAACGTATTCATTTACTGTTAGAGCAACTGATGCTGAACAACAAGATACCAATCGTGCATTTAGTATAGCTGTTATACCAGATGTTGTTACATGGAGTAGTCCAACAGCTAACGCAACATATACTCCTGCAGCCAATATTGCTATTGCTAATATAACATTAAGTGCAACCAGTGCAGTTGGATCTGGTATAACATATACTGCTAATACATTACCAACTGGATTAAGTTTAACTGGTGCAAACATATCAGGTACACCAACTGTAGTTGCCAATACTAGTTCATTATTAACTGCTACAGCGAATACTACGAGTGAGTCAAGTTCTATCACTATTAATTGGAGTGTAAGTGTAGCGAGTGATCCATACTTTATGTATAATTCATTATTGTTACCGGGTACTGGTAGTAATGGTGCACAGAACAATACATTTTTAGATGGTAGTACAAACAACTTTGCTATCACACGTAATGGTAATACAACACAAGGTACGTTTAGTCCTTATGGACCAAATTGGTCAATATATCAGGATAACGTAGTTGCTTCATATTTGAATTTTACAACAAGTGTAGGCTCAGCCTTTCAATTTACTGGTGATTTTACTATTGAAGCATGGGTTTATTATACATCTTTAAGCGGGGATGCAAGTTTATATGTCTCAAGTGATAGTAGTAGTTATTTTGCACTTAATATATCAATGTCAGCAGGTGTTTATAACATCTATTTAAATTCAGGATCACCAACATCAAGTTTTTCACATGGAATTTCTGTAAACACTTGGACTCATGTTGCAATGGTTCGTTCAGGATCAACAGTAACTCTTTATACAAATGGAGTCTCTAAAGGAACACTCACTAACTCAAGTACTGTAAGTTACAATTCCCCTTCTATAAATCGTACCGGTGGCGGTGTAAGTGGTGTAGAGCGTTACTTAAGTAATTTTAGGGTTGTTAAGGGTGCCGCTGTTTATACCTCAGCATTTACTCCAAGTACAACACCATTAACTGCTATATCAGGTACAAGTTTATTAATCTGTCAAAGCAACCGTTTCATTGATACTAGTACGAATGCATTTGCTATTACACTCAGTGGCACACCAACCATACAACGTTTCAGTCCATTCAGTCCCACCGCAGCCTACTCTGCCGGTACAATCGGTGGGTCAGGATACTTTGATGGATCAGATTATTTGACAGCAGCCGCAGATGCTCAATTTGATTTTGGTACAGGTGATTTTACTATAGAAGCATGGGTGTACCCCATTAGTAATGGACAAAATTACCCCACCTTCTTGGCATCAGTTACTGGATGGTCGGCAGGTGCTAGCGGTCATCGTTTTAATAACGTCGGCTATGCAAATAAATTTTGGTTTGGTTTGAATGGATCAGCAGGTATATCCGGTGGAGATCCATTCTTGGTATCCACTAATACTTTCTCTAATCAATCCTGGTATCATTATTCTATAACAAGATCAGGCAATACGTTTAGAATGTTTGTCAATGGTGTATTGGAAAACACACAAACATATTCCGGTTCTTACAATGCAGGACTTGGTGGGTTGAGATCAGGATGGTCAACTTGGGATGGCGGACAGGGATATTTTACTGGATATCTATCAAACCTTCGCATGGTCAAAGGTACAGCAGTTTACACCTCAGCATTTACTCCACCAACAGCACCGGTTACAGCAATTAGTGGAACTTCACTATTATTAAATTACACCAACGCTGGCATCTTAGACAACGCCATGATGAACAATCTAGAAACTGTGGGCAACGCACAAATATCTACAGCACAAACTAAGTTTGGCGGCGGCAGTATGTATTTTGATGGTACTGGGGATTATTTAACCGCCGCCCCAAATCTCGCATTTACATACGGTGCAGGAAGTTTCACTATTGAAGGGTGGCATTACTTAACTGCTGCCTCAACAGCAACGAAATATCTGTTTGACCAAAGGGTGTCAGGTAATGGATATTTTCCAGCGTTGTATGTAAGCAGTGGTCAATACATTGTATACATCAATAGTGCAACCCCTTTAGTCGCTGGCACAGTTGTAGCAAATACGTGGGTTCATTGGGCGCTTGTTAAAAATAGCGCAACCTCAACTACAACACTGTATATAAACGGCACGCAAGCTGGTTCTTTTGTTGATACAAATAACTATTCGGTAACCGCTCAATTTAGAGTTGGTAGCGAGTGGACGGTAAGCGGCTTATACGATTGGCAAGGCTACATGGACGATTTAAGAATAACCAAGGGCTACGCACGTTATACAAGTAACTTCACACCACCAACGAGTGCATTCCCAACATATTAATAAGAACTAAATACATAATAAGGACAAGATATAATGGCATTGACAGTAATTAAACCATCAGGAATAGATACATCTGGTAACTACACAGTTACCGGTATGAACGTTTCTGCCAATCTGTCTGCCGCTAACCTTACTGTCACTGCTAGTAGTAACTTGGGCGCAGTTGGTAATATCTATATTGGTGGTGGTACTGCAGGTCAATATTTAGAAACAAATGGATCAGGTGTATTAACTTGGTCTACTGTAGCATCCGGATCTACAAGCAATATCAGCAACGGTAATAGTAATGTAAATATCCCGTCAAGTAACGGCAATATCAACCTAACTGCAGTTGGTAATACAACTATGGTTATTACTGGTACAGGAGTTAATGTTGCCGGCACATTAAATGCTAGTGGTAATGTTACAGTTGGTAATTTAGTTACATCTGGTAGTGGTGGTACACTATCTAATATCAACGTAGTATCAGCTAATACATTTACTGCTTCAGGTAACATCACTGCCGGTAATGCTAATTTAGGTAATAGTGTTACAGCAAACTACTTTACTGGTACCTTCTATGGAACAGCTAATAGTGCAACTACAGCCGGTACTGTAACAACAGCGGCACAACCAAATATAACGTCAGTTGGCACACTAAGTAGTCTATCAGTAACGGGTAACATCACATCCGGCAATGCTAATTTAGGTAATTTAGTTACAGCTAACTTCTTTACTGGTAACGGTAGTCTATTAACCGGCATCACAGTAAGTGCTGGTAATACAATTGTAAATGGTAATAGCAATGTAACTGTAACTGCAAATGGTAACGTAACAACAAGTGTATCCGGTAACGCAAACATTTTAATAGTAACTGGTACTGGTGTAAACGTAGCCGGTACATTAAACGTAACAGGGAATGCTACTGTTGGTAATATTGTTACATCTGGATCCGGTGGTAATGTATCTAATGTCAATGTAATATCAGCTAACACATTTATCGCAAGTGGTAATATCACTGCAAATAATATCAATACTACCGGTAGTGGTGGTAATATCGGTAACGCTAACGTTATATCAGCAAATACATTCACAGCAAGTGGTAATATCACTGCTAGCAACGCAAACTTAGGTAATGCAGTAACGGCTAACTTCTTTATTGGATCTGGTGCTAATCTAACAAGCTTACCAGCTGGTAATATCTCTGGTCAAGTAGCTAATAGTTTAATAGCCGGCACAGTATATACAAATGCACAACCAAATATAACGTCAGTTGGAACATTAACTAGTTTAGCAGTAACCGGTAATGTCACTAGTGGTAATGCTAATTTAGGTAATTTAGTAACTGCTAACTTCTTTAGTGGTAATGGTAGTTTATTAACTGGTATAACAGTAAGCGCAGGCAATTCAATTGTAAATGGTAATAGTAACGTATCAGTAGTTGCTAATGGCAATATTACAATGAGTAGTGCAGGCAATGCTAATATAGTAATTGTAACCGGTACCGGAATGAATATTGCTGGTACATTAAATGTAACTGGTAACACAACTGTAAGTAATCTAATATCATCAGGTAGTGGTGGTAACATCAGTAATGCTAATGTCATTTCAGGTAATACGTTTATTGCATCCGGTAATATTACAGCAGGTAATATCACTACTGGTGCCGGAGCAGGTGGTAACATCACTGGCGCAAACGTAATCTCTGCTAACATAGTAACAGCTACTATCAGTGCTAATTTAGGTAACAGTGTTACAGCTAATTTCTTTATTGGAAGTGGTGCTAATCTAACAAGCTTACCAGCTGGTAATATCTCTGGTCAAGTAGCTAACAGTTTAATAGCTGGTACAGTATATACTAACGCACAGCCAAACATCACTAGTACAGGAACATTAGTTAATTTAACAGTTTCTGGTAACGTAGCACTAAGTGGTGCTAACGTATCATTGGGTGCAGTTGGTAATCTAAAAATCACTGGTGGTACAGCTAACTATGTACTACAAACAGATGGTGCAGGTAACTTATCTTGGGCAGCAGGCGCAAGTGGTAGTAACATAAGTAACGGCAATAGTAACGTAAATATTCCAGCCGCAAACGGCAATGTTAATATCAGTAGTGCTGGCAATGCCAATATACTAATTATCACAGGAACTGGTGCAAATATTACTGGATACGCAAATGTATCGGGTAATCTATCAGTTGGTAATATCACTACTGGTGGCGGTACAGGTGGTAACATCACTGGTGCTAATGTCATTTCAGCTAACATAGTAAATGCTACTCTTAGTGCTAACTTAGGTAATAGTGTTACTGCTAACTTCTTTGGTGGTGTATTAACAACTAATGCACAACCAAATATAACAAGTGTTGGTACATTAAGTTCACTTGCGGTAACAGGTAATATTACTAGTGGTAATGCTAATCTTGGTAACTTAGTAACTGCTAACTTCTTTAGTGGTAATGGTAGTTTGTTAACTGGTATAACAGTAAGTGCTGGTAACTCAATCGTAAATGGGAACAGTAATGTATCAGTAGTTGCTAATGGCAATATTACATTAAGTAGTGCAGGTAATGCTAATATTATCGTTGTTACCGGAACTGGTGCAAACGTCAATGGTACATTAAATGTAACTGGTAACACAACCGTTGCTAATTTATCAACTAGTGGATCTGGTGGTAATATTAGTAATGTTAATGTCATCAGTGCAAATACATTCATTGCATCAGGTAATATCACTGCAAACAACATCAATACTACTGGCTCCGGTGGCAACATTGGTAATGCTAATGTCATCTCAGCTAACACATTCATCGCATCTGGCAATATAACAGCCGGTAACGCTACTTTAGGTAATAGTGTAACTGCTAATTACTTCACTGGTAACTTCTATGGCACAGCTAATTTAGCTACATTTGCAACTACAGCCAATGCGGTAGCAGGTGCTAATGTATCTGGGCAAGTAGGTAACAGTTTAGTATCTGGTACAGTATATACGGCAGCACAACCAAACATAACTTCAGTTGGAACATTAACTAGTTTAGTTGTATCAGGTGCAGGATCATTTGGTGCTAATGTTAATTTAAATAGTTTTAACATCACTAGTTTAGCTACACCAGTTGCAAGTACAGATGCCGCAACAAAACAATATGTTGACGATGTTGCACAAGGGTTGAATATACATGATGCGGCAGCGGCAGCAACATCAACTACATTAGCAAGTATCACTAGTGGAACAATCACTTATAATAATGGTGCTAGTGGTGTTGGTGCAAATTTAGTAACTACCGGATCATTTAACTTAATTGACGGAGTAAATGTACAAACATCAGGTACACGTATTTTAGTTAAGAACGAGGCAAATGCTGTTCATAATGGTATATATACTTGGAGCAACGCAACAGTTATTACACGTGCTACTGATTATAATAGTGTACCAGAAGTAGAAGCTGGTGACTTTGTATTTGTAACAGGTGGTACACTATACGACAACACAGGTTGGGTACAAACAAGTACAGTATCTGCTATTGGTACAGCAGGTAATAACATAGAATTTACACAATTTAGTGGTGCAGGTACATACACTGCTGGCACTGGATTAACATTAACTGGCACTACATTTAGTATAAGCAATACCGCAGTAACTAGTGGTAGTTATGGTAACGGAGATAGCGTAGCAACATTTACAGTAAACGGTCAAGGACAATTAACTGCAGCCGCTAACGTAGCAATAACAGCTAATGCCGCTAACTTAACGGGTACTACTCTTAATGCATCAGTTGTTACTAGTAGTTTAACTAGTGTTGGTACATTAACTGGATTAACCAGTAACGGAATAGTAAACTTTACAAATGCATCTAATGTATCATTGGGTGCAGTTGGTAATCTAAAAATCACTGGTGGTACAAACGCATATGTATTACAAACAGACGGTGCAGGCAATCTAAGTTGGGTTGCACAATCAGCCGGTGGCGGCATATCTAATATCAGTAACGGCAATAGTAATGTAAGTATTGCTACTGCAAATGGTAATATCACATTCAGTGCAGTTGGTACTGCTAATGTAATGACTATTACTGGTACTGGTGCTAACATTAATGGAACAGCAAATATAACAGGTAACGTGGCACTAAGTGGTGCTAATGTATCATTAGGTGCAGTTGGTAATCTACACGTTACCGGTGGAACAAACGCATATGTATTAAGTACAGATGGTTCAGGTAATTTAAGTTGGGTAGCACAATTAGGCACAAGTATTGGAGTAGATAACTTCACTGGTAACGGTGTTGAAACATCGTATACATTAGCAACTACACCGGCAAATGCAAACGCTACATTAGTTAGTATTGCTGGTACATTCCAACCAAGAACTGTATATTCAGTAGCGGGGAACGTAATCACATTTAGTTCTGCACCACCAAACACAGCACCAATTGAAGTAACAACATTTACTACTGGAGGTAGCGGTGGAGGTGGCGGAGGAATAACAGCGCAAGATTTATTAAGCCCATTCTTGTTAATGGGAGCATAAGGAAATAACATGGCAATCACATATAAAGTTTTAGGGCAAAGTAACCCATCAGCAAATACAAATACAGATTTGTATACAGTACCAGCATCTACTTCAGCAGTATGTAGTACAATGGTAATATGTAATCAGGCAGCAAGTGCCGCAACATTTCGTATTGCAGTAAGACCAGCTGGTGCGTCAATATCAACCCCGCAATATATATCATATGATACTAATTTAAATGCCAATGATAGTATTACAATGACTATTGGTATTACATTAGCAACTACTGATGTTGTTACAGTAAGAGCTAACACAACAACAGTTAGTTTTAACTTATTTGGATCAGAGTTAACATGAGTATAACCTCAGTTGTAAATGATACAGTAACCAGTGAGAGTGTAATTAATGCTCTCAAACCTTTACCGCCAACTATCTCTGGATATAGTGTTGGTGGGTTGGATGATACAGCATTAGATCCAGCCGGTGGACAAACTGTACAGATAAACGGTACTGGTTTTTTAGCTGGCGCAACTATTACATTTGATGGTAGTGCTGTAGCAGTGGTAACTTATGTTAATGCAAATCAATTAACATTCACTAGTCCTGCAAAAAGTGCAGGCACATATACAATCTATGTAGTAAACCCAGATGGTGGTACCGCAATATTTATACCTGGTATTATCTATAGCGTGTTACCAACATGGACAACAAGTGCTGGTACATTAGGTAGTTACTATGAGACAACAAGTATATCCAATACTGTTGTTGCTAGTGGTGATGCCCCAATAACTTATTCATTATTTTCTGGTTCATTACCAACTGGTTCTACATTATATGCTAATGGTGTCATAACTGGTACAGCTCCAGTTGATAGTAGTAGTACAACATATTCATTTACGATACAAGCAACTGATGCACAACTACAAGATAGTACAAGAAGTTTTAGTTTAACAATCAATGTTGATGCTGTTACTTGGGTTAGCCCAGCAAATAATACAACATATACAAGTGCAGTAGATAGTGCTATAGCCAATGTAGCATTAAGTGCTACTGATGCCGCTGGTTATGCGGTTAGTTATAGTGCTAATGCACTACCAGCTGGATTGACATTAACTGGTTCAAACATAGCAGGTACACCAACTGTTGTTGCTGATAGTAGTACATTACTAACCGCTACGGCTGCGACAACAAATCGTACCGCTGTAAGAACTATCAATTGGAGTATTACAGTAGCTAATGATATATACTTTGAGTATAATACCTTATTAATACCGGGTGCAAGTACAACGTTTGTAGATGATGCAAGTACGAATAATTTTGCGGTAACTATTAATGGTGATACCAAGCCAAACAGTTTTAATCCATATACACCGGGTTATTATAGTAATTACTTTACTGGTTCAAGTTACTTAACTTTACCATCATCAAGCGCACTAACGTTAGGAACAGGTGATTTTTGTATTGAGGGATGGTTAAATGTATCTTCTAATAGTGCAGTCAATACATTTATTCAAACTAATTGGGCTGGTTCTGGTGCTGGAAGCTCATTTGCTATTTGGCACAACGTCTCCGGATATGCTAATAAAATCTATGTAGCGTCCTGGAGTTATAATAGTGGTGCTCCGTTGATGGTCAGCACCACTCAACTTGCTATTGGACAGTGGTATCACATTGCAGTGACTCGCAGTGGCACATCATGGAATCTTTTTATCAATGGTGTATCGGAAGCAACTGCATCGGGTAGTTATAACATTGGGACTCAGTTATTATATATTGGTTGTTATGATGCAGGTTATTTCTTTTTTCAAGGATATATTTCAAATACTAGAGTAGTAAAGGGCAGCGCAGTGTATACCGCAAACTTTACACCAAGCACTACACCACTAACTGCAATAGCAAACACAAGTTTATTAACCTGTCAATCTAATAGATTTCTAGATAACAGTACAAATAATTTTGCTTTAACAGTTGCCGGATCACCTCAGATAAGTTCATTTGACCCGTTCGTGCCAAACATTAGCTATAGTACATATGGTAGTGGATACTTTGATGGTACTGGGGATTATCTCACCTGTTCTGGGTCGGGGGCTGTGGTTCGAGCCAGTGGTAGTTTTACAATTGAAGGATGGTATTATCCTACATCAGCAAGTGCAAGTTATCGTGCAGTTTATTCTAGTGGCAGTGGTTATGCAACTGCAGGTAGATTATATCAATATGGTACACAACTTGAATTTTATAATAGTGGCAGTGGCAGCGCCGCAGTTGGATCTATTGGATGGACCATAAACACTTGGAACCATTTTGCTGTAACTTGGGACGGGACAACCACTAAAATATATGTCAATGGGCAATTATCCAATACCAATAGTTTTGCATATTCCGGTACTACAGATTTGTCAGTATCAGAGGCTACTTACACAGCCTTAGGATATGTTAGTAACTTTAGAATAGTTTCTAGTGTGGTATATACTGCGGCCTTTACTCCTCCCGTAAGTCCACTAACAGCAATAGCAAATACAAGTTTATTAACATTACAAAACAATCAATCAGTAAACAATAATGTATTCTTAGATAACAGTACAAATAACTTTTTTGTAACTCGCAACGGTAATACTACTCAAGGTACATTTAGTCCTTATGGTGGTAACTGGAGTAATTATTTTGATGGTACTGGGGATTATTTGACAACACCGGCGTCTAGTATTTTAGATGTTGGGAACACAAGTTGGACTATAGAGTGCTGGGTATATATGAATAATACAACCGGTACACAAATGATTGTGGGCTATAATAATTTAAGTGCAACAGATTTTTGGGACTTGACGGTAGTATCCGGTGTTCCAACTTTTAAAAGAAGAATTGGGGGTAACAGCGTTGAAGTTTCAGGAGGAACAATTTCATCAAATGTATTCACTAACGTAACAGTTGTTAGAAATGGCACAGCCGTAACAATTTATCTCAATGGTTCATCGGTTGCTACAAATGCAAATGTAAGTATGCCTACAAGTATGACAGATCAAATACTTGGGATTGGAGCCAATCGTTATAGTGCTGGATATGACTATTATTTTAACGGCTTTATCTCTAACCTACGAATGGTTAAAGGTACAGCAGTCTATACAAGTAACTTTACACCAAGCACTACACCATTAACAGCGATTACAAATACAGTTTTATTAACCTGTCAATCTAATCGTTTGATTGATAACAGCATAAACAACTTTACTATTACAAAAGTTGGTGATACAAGTGTACAGCGTTTCAGTCCATTCAATCCATCAATAGTAACCCCAACAAGTTATAGTGGTTATTTTGATGGTAATGGAGATTATTTAACGGCTCCAAATAATGCGGCACTTGCTTTTGGTTCAGGGGATTTCTGTTTAGAATTTTGGATTTATACTACAGCATTTGGTAGCAGTGACAGTAGACCATTAGGTAATAATACCAGCTGGGCTGCTAATGCTTGGTCATTGCACAGCGACCACGGAACATCAAACGAGAAATACACATTCTGGGTCAACAACTATAACAGTGGTGTCCCCATGTTTACCTCTACGTCAAGTGCTGTTTTAAACACCTGGACACATGTTGCCATCACCCGAAGTGGCACCAGTTGGAGAATGTTCATAAATGGTGTTCAAGAGGGCAGTACTGTTACTTCATCGGCTGCGCTGGATGGCGGATCAAGTGATGATATGTATATTGGAGGATCGGGCTCGGCATATGAATATGTGACAGGATACATGTCAAATGTACGTGCAGTAAAAGGAGCCGCAGTTTACACCTCAAACTTTACACCAAGTACAACACCATTAACTGCAATAAGTGGCACAAGTTTATTAACATTACAATCAAGTACATTTATAGATAACAGTACAAACAACTTTACTATATCTGCATTTGGTAATAGTCAACCAACAATACAAAATCCATTCGGATTTACAAGTGCAACTACAAATGGCTATACGGTTAGTACAATCGGCGGTAGTGGTTACTTTGATGGTAGTGGAGACAATTTGAATATACCAAGCGCGGGTGCCATTGGTAGTGGTTCTTTTTGCTTTGAAACGTGGATTTACCCTACAAATTCAAGCGTACAGCAAATGATTCTTGCAAATGCATCAAATGGCGGGTTTTTTGTTGGAATGAATGTTAATGGCGCAAATAAACTTGGTATTGGTAGAACTTTTATTGCAGTTGATAACGAGGTTTCATACACTTGGGTCAATAATCAGTGGTATCACATTATCGTTAACAGAAGCGGAACTAGTTTGCAATTTTTTGTAAATGGTGTTCAAGTTGGCTCAACTGGCTCAAACTCTATTAATTATTCTGTTTCTGGTCGTCAAATAGGCGCCGAAACAAGTGCAGGCTCACCCTTTTATGGATACATTAGCGATACAAGATTTGTAAATTCTTCTATTTACACAGCGAATTTCATGCCTCCTACTGCACCAATAACAGCAATTGCAAACACAAACCTTCTATTAAACTACACCAGTGCTGGTATCTACGATGCCGCAATGATGAACAACTTGGAAACTGTTGGTGATGCAAAACTAAGTACAGCAGTAAATAAGTTTGGCGGAAGTAGTATGGCGTTTGATGGTACCGGAGATTATCTGATGGCCCCTCAATACCTAAATTTTGATTTTGGAACTAGTGATTTTACTATTGAAGGCTGGATATATATAAACTCGTTACCGATTGACGATTATAAACAAATTGTTTCTTTTGGTACAAGTTCCTCTGCACAGAGGTGGATTTTGTTTATTGACACTAGGACGTCACAAAGCGCACCGTATTTAAGATTTCTGTCACTCAATTCTAGTAATTCGGTGATAATTGATGTTCCGGGAGCCGGCAGTAGTGGTTGGAGCGCAGGCACCTGGTATCACGTTGCTGTTACAAGGTCAGGTAACACATTCAAATTATTTAGAAATGGGGTTCAGAATGGATCAACAGTAACAAATTCTAATTCATGCCCTGCTACCGCATCAACAGGTGCATTATATGTCGGTTCAGACGTTGGTGGTGGCTTCGGTAATTGGAACGGCTACATAGACGATCTACGCATCACAAAAGGTTATGCACGTTATACAAGTAACTTTACTGCACCAACAACTGCATTCCCGATCTATTAATAAAAAGACTAAATATAGTATAACAGGATAAAAAATGGCTTTAATAAAGATAGAACCGTACATTATAGACACAACAGGTGACTTTACGTTCAATAACGTAACGGCTACGGGTAACCTATCTTCATTAAACGCTAATCTAGGTAATCTAGCAATAGCTAATTTCTTCAGTGGATCTGGCGCAAATCTAACTAATCTACCAGCTGGTAACATCTCTGGACAAGTAGCTAATGCTCTAGTATCAGGAACAGTATATACAGCTAGTCAACCAAACATCACTAGTGTTGGTACACTAACCGGACTAACAAGCAACGGAATAGTTAACTTTGCTAATACAAGTAATACTACTCTAGGCGCTGTTGGTAATGTACGTATCACAGGTGGATCTAATGGTCAATATCTACAAACAGATGGAACAGGTACACTAACTTGGGCTACTGTTAGTTCTGGATCAACAAGTAATATCAGCAATGGCAATAGTAATGTAAATATCCCAACTAGTAACGGCAATATCAATCTAACAGCAGTTGGTAACACAACAATGGTAGTAACTGGTACGGGTGTTAATGTAGCCGGTACACTAAATGTAAGTGGTAATACTACTGTTGGTAACTTGGTTACATCAGGTAGTGGTGGCACATTATCTAACATCAATGTTGTTTCAGCAAATACTTTTATTGCGTCTGGTAATATATCAGCAAATAATATCACTACAACTGGGTCTGGTGGTAATATTGGTAATGCTAATGTCATCTCAGCTAACACATTCACTGCTTCTGGCAATATAACAGCCGGCAATGCTAATCTTGGTAATAGTGTAACTGCTAATTACTTCACTGGTAACTTCTATGGAACAGCTAACTCTGCAACTACAGCCGGTACAGTAACAACTAATGCACAGCCTAATATAACAAGTACCGGCACACTAACTAGTTTAGCAGTAACGGGTAATATCACATCAGGAAATGCTAATCTTGGTAATTTAGTTACAGCTAACTTCTTTACAGGTAACGGCAGTTTACTAACTGGCATCACTGTAAGCGCAGGTAACTCAATCGTAAATGGCAATAGTAACGTATCGGTAGTTGCAAATGGTAATATTACACTAAGTAGTGCAGGTAATGCAAACATTTTAATTGTAACAGGCACTGGCGTTAATGTAGCAGGGACATTAAATGTAACTGGTAATGCAACAGTTGGTAATATCGTTACATCTGGTTCAGGTGGTAACGTAAGTAACGTTAATGTAATCTCAGCTAATACATTCATTGCTAGTGGTAATATTTCAGCAAATAATATCAATACAACTGGCTCAGGTGGTAATATTGGTAATGCCAATGTTATATCAGCAAACACATTCATAGCCAGTGGTAACATCACTGCTGGCAACGCTAATTTAGGTAATGCAACTACTGCTAATTACTTCATTGGTAACTTCTATGGAACAGCTAATAGTGCTACAAGTGCAACTACAGCTGGTACAGTAACAACTGCGGCACAGCCAAATATAACAAGTGTTGGTACATTATCTGGTTTAACTAGTACAGGTACTGTTAACTTAACAGGTGCAAGTAATGTAAGCTTAGGACCAGTAGCTAATGTAAAAATCACTGGTGGCAGTAACGGACAATATCTACAGACAGATGGAACAGGAACATTAACCTGGTCTACTGTAGCCGGTGGTTCATCAAGTAATATCAGTAATGGTAATAGTAATGTAAATATCCCTACTGCAAATGGCAATATCAACTTAACAGCAGTTGGTAATACTATTATGGTAATAACTGGTACTGGTGTTAACGTAGCCGGTACGTTAAATGCTACAGGTAATACTACAGTTGGTAATCTATTCAGTAGTGGTAGTGGTGGTAATATCAGTAACGTCAATGTCATTAGTGCTAATACTTTTGTAGCTAGTGGTAACGTAACTGCAGGCAACATCGTAACTAGTGGTAGTGGTGGTAATATTAGTAATGCCAACGTCATTAGTGCAAATACATTCACTGCAAGTGGTAATATCACAGCCGGTAATGCTAATCTTGGTAATAGTGTAACAGCTAATTACTTCACTGGTAACTTCTATGGTACAGCTAATAGTGCTACAAGTGCAACTACAGCCGGTACAGTAACAACGGCAGCACAACCAAACATAACTAGTGTTGGTACATTAAGTAGTTTAGCAGTAACAGGTAATATAACATCCGGTAATGCTAACTTAGGTAATAACGTATCAGCTAATTTCTTTACAGGTAATGGTATATATCTAACCGGTATCACTACTGCAGGATTATCAAATGGCAATAGTAATGTAAACATCCCGAGTGCTAATGGCAATGTAAACATCAGTGCTGTTGGCAATGCTAATATATTAATTGTAACAGGCACTGGCGTTAATATAGCCGGTACATTAAATGCTACGGGTAATGCTAGCTTAGGTAACTTAGTTACATCTGGTTCTGGTGGTAACATTACCAATGCTAATGTTATCAGTGCTAACACACTTATTGCTAGTGGTAATATCACTGCTGGTAATATTACTACAACTGGTAGTGGTGGTAACATTGGTAATGTCAATGTTATATCAGCTAATACATTTGTTGCATCTGGTAATATCACTGCAGGTAACGCTAACTTGGGTAACTTAGTCACAGCTAACTTCTTCAGTGGTAATGGTAGTTTGTTAACTGGTATCACTACATCAAGCTTATCAAACGGTAACAGTAATATCAATATTCCAAGTGCTAACGGTAATGTTAATATTAGTGCAGTTGGAAATGCAAATGTTATAGTTGTTACTGGTACCGGTGTAAACGTTACTGGTACATTTGATTCAACTGATAGTATTCATACTAGTGCTAGTGCAAATATAGATGGATTACTTACAGTTAGTAGCAGTAATGGAAATGATGCTACTAAAGGTATTGCTTTTCCTTTACCGGGTGGTGCGGCCGCAGACGCTAACGCATCTATTCGTTATTATCATTATGGTAATTTTTATCAAACTGTATTTGAAATTGGAGTAGGTAACAATCTCATTGGTGCTAGTGGACAAGATAGTATTAATCTTGTTGCTTCAGGTGGTGTTGGCGTTAAAACACAAACGCCTAGTGTTGAATTTGAAGTCACAGGTAGAGCTAAGGTAAGTGGTAATACAGAGATAGGTGGATTGTTAACTGGTACAGGTAATGTTGCTTTCAGCGGAGCAAATGTTACATTAGGCACAGTAGCTAACCTACATATAGCAGGCGGCAGTAATGGTCAATATCTACAAACAGATGGTGCAGGTAATTTAAGTTGGTCTACAGTAGCAGGTGGTGCATCAAGTAACATCAGTAATGGCAATAGTAATGTAAGTATTGCTACTGCAAATGGCAACATCACTATGAGTGCTGTTGGTAATGCTAATATTGTAACTATTACTGGTACAGGTGCTAATATTTTCGGTACATTAAACACAACGGGAAATGTAACATTTACCGGAGCTAATATTAGTTTAGGTAACGTGGGTAATGTTAAAATAACCGGCGGTACTGCTAATTACGTATTAACCACAGATGGTGCAGGTAATTTAGATTGGGTAGCACAAAGTGGTGGTAATGCGGCAAACGTAACTGTTGATAACTTCACTGGAAACGGTGTACAAACAGTATTTACTTTAAGTACTACGCCAATTGGCATAAATCAAACTAGTGTTAACTATAACGGTGCTACAGTATTGCGTACTGATTACACATTAGCTAATGCTAACATTACATTTAGTAGTGCTCCTGCAAATGGCAGTTATATAGAAGTAACAACAATCAATTTAACCTCTGGAAGCGGAGGCGGAACATCAGCGGCAGCCGCAGTAGGCTATTCATTAATATTTGGAGGATAACATGGCAGCACCAAACATAATAAGTGCAACAACAATCAATGGTAAAACAACGGGTGCAAACCTAACAAGTACAAGTGCAACTACAGTATTAAACAATGCTAGTGGTAGTGGTAAATGCTTAAAAGTAAATGTATTAAATGTAGCTAATTACGGAAATGCAACAGCCAACATAACAATTGGTTATTATAATGCCGCTAATGTTGGTGGAACATTATTTCAACTTGTAGGTAATGTAAGTGTTCCTAGTAATAGTACATTGAATGTTATTGATAAAACAAGTCAGTATTACTTAGAAGAAAACAGTAGTTTAGGAGCAACTGCAGGGACAGCTAACACATTGTGTGTTACTTGTAGTTATGAGGATATAAGTTAAAATGGTTAAAAGATATTATGGTGGTGTAATATCTGCTACAGAAGCTGTAGTTAATTCTGTAACAGCCTCTGGATTTTTCAATACTAGTCAGCAAATACAAGCCGTAAAAGCGGGAAACTGGCCCTTGCAATTTGCAGGACCACCGTCAGTAGAATATCTTGTTGTAGCCGGTGGGGGAGGCGGGGGACAATGGAACGGTGGTGGAGGCGGTGCCGGTGGATTTTTAACTAATACCGGATTTACCGTCAATGCAGGATCACCTACTATTACAGCTGTCTCTTATACACATCTCCGAGCCCACGAGACAGGCAGAAATCTCGTATGCCGTCTTCTGCTTG
>ENA-OSIY01000302-OSIY01000302.1-marine-metagenome-genome-assembly--contig:-NODE-302-length-28567-cov-7.898210_pt1 | contig 28567 bp, 38 predicted proteins | sample MGYA00237884_ERZ534233 | MGnify/ENA primary metagenome ERZ534233 (study PRJEB26412, sample SAMN06343840) | marine metagenome | isolation source: estuarine water | place: USA: Columbia River Estuary... | reverse complement strand
AACATAATGTTCTATACCAACCACCTTTTTTACAAAGCTCTCCGTGCTCTCCTGTTACTTCACAAGTATATGCAGACTTTCTTTCTGCTTGGTCAATGATATCGTCAATAATATCGTGTTGAGTATTATCACCACCATAAACGCTTGTGTAAAAACAGAGAGTTCCGTACTTGGATTTTATCTGGTTCGCAACTACTTGCACCTCTTCACCATTCTTGGAACAAAGATCGCAAAAATATTGAAGTTTTTCCATACATTTATCGAGAAGTTTATACCAACCATCTCCGTCCGTGTCTACGCCCCATGCCATACAAGTTTGCATTGGATCACCTTTATAATCTCTAAGAATTTTAGGGTATTTCTTAACAAGTTCTAGTTCTAGTTCTTTATCCATAATTTATTGTTCTTCCCAACATTTCTTTTTATAATCCCAATGTCTGGAGTCATAAAAACTTATTTCTAATTCTAAACCACAAAAGTTTAATTTCAATCTAATACCAGCATGGTCCTTTCCTCTAAGCTTACAATCAAACTCAAAAGAAAGCAAGTTATAATTTGAAAAAAATGTTTCAATTTCTAAGTGTTTGTTTTTAGAAAGTTGTTTATGGTATGATTTAAGCTTATACCAAAAATCTGGCTTTTTTGTAAAATTATAAATTGTAAAATTGAAGTACATAAATTAGAAGAAGCCTGGATCTGTACTAGTTCCTGATAACAAATTTGTGGCTGTGCCAATATAAAGAGTGTTGTCCACTTCATTGACCGCAAGTTCTCCTGATCTCAATGATGCAGGAGGACCAGGATCACCAGAAACACGTCTTTTAATAAGAATAGTTGTATATAATCGTTTTTCTTCCATGACTACCTTATCAAATAAAGAGCTTGCATTGCTCCTGGTTTATCTTCTGGACAATCTTTATAGTCCCCATAATACCACTCTGTTTCATGTGGACCGGTCACATATATTTGTTCTGCTCCTTTTGGAACATCATAATCTCCCTCATAACCATCCACAACAATGAGTGTTTCTGGATCTAGCTTTTGCAAAACTTCAATTAGTTCTTTGGCTTTCATTCTTAATACTCTCCCCAAATTTCGTTAATATTTAACAATCTGTGTTTGCATCCATTAATTTCTTCGCTCCAAGAATCATGGAAGTGACCATATAAATGTAAAGATGGTTGACAAACTTTAAAAACTTCGCCCATAACTTCTCTCTCGAGAGTCAATTCTTCCAACAAATAGCCATCATCCTTTGCCCAATCATAAACCATCTGATTAAATTTTTGAGGAAAGCACCAAGGAGGAGCTGTATGCGTTATTAAAATATCTACCTTTTGAAGCTTGTCTCCTTCAAAATACAAACCTTCTTTACTCCAATAAGATACCCCTTCTTTCCTCATGGATCTATCAATCGAAGTTGCTCCACCAATAAATTGAATCAACTTACCATTATGCTCCATTACAGTATAGTCCTCGATAGTTTCAAAGTTGCTCAATTTAATTCTATCAGCACCATTGTAATACGAAGGGTCATCGTGATTGCCTCTAATAGACATAAACACGATATCAAGCTTTTTAAATTTTTTGTTTAAAAGGTTTATATCGCTGAGTTGTTCTTTTTTGGGTTTAAACCCAATACCAGAGTCCCCCACACTGATTAGATAGCAATTTTCAATTTTTGTTCTGTTTATAAACCAAAACAATTGACTCCAATCCCCATGGTGGTCTCCTACATAAAATATTGGCTTATTTTTATCTAAAGTATTCATTATTTAAATTTGGTTCCTCCTATAAGGCTAATACCAAAAGAAACAATTGCAACAATAAATAAAAACAATGACCAAAATATGTCTTTAAGTTTAGACATCAACCTTTGTCTACAAGGGATAAATCCCAGCAAGTAAACTCGTCTTCAGCATTTTCTTTAATAAAGACGGAAATATTTAAAACTTCTCCAATAACATTTGAAGTAAACTGAAAGTCATTAATAATTCCTTGTTCTTTTAATGGATATAAAACGTCGTTGGCTTTATTAAGAGCAGCTAACTTGGTTTCGTCATTAATGGTTTCAATAGAAAGATCTTCTAGAGCTGTACCTACTTGTTCGATTATTTGTTCTGTTGTCATAATTTGTTTTTATAAAAATTTACGGTTTTTCTGATTCCTTCAGAAAAGGATACTTTTGGTGACCAATTGAGGTTAGTGGTTATTTTAGAATTGTCAATAGCATATCTAAAATCATGTCCTTTGCGATCTTCCACAAAAGAAATATAGTCGGCTGGATTCTTATCCATCACTTTGCAAATTTCCTCTATAATTTGCAAATTTGTTTTTTCACAATCTCCTCCAGCATTGTATGTTTCTCCTAATTTGCCTTGCGTTACAATCGTCCAAATGGCCTCGCAATGATCGTCTACATAAATCCAATCCCGCACGTTTGTTCCAGTTCCATATACGGGAATTTTTTTGTTATTCAAAATAGAATTTATAACAACAGGAATAAACTTTTCATTGTGTTGATTCGGTCCATAATTGTTAGAACAATTAGAAATAGTTACGGGCAATTTATATGTATGGTAATAAGCTCTAACAAGCATGTCACTTGACGCTTTTGAAGCGGAGTATGGGGAACTTGGAGCGTATGGAGTAGTTTCCGTAAATTTGCCAGTTGCTCCTAAACTTCCGTACACTTCGTCAGTCGAAATGTGATGAAAGCGAATATTTGGAAATTTTCTTACATACTCCAATAAATTAAATGTTCCTACGATATTAGATTGTATAAATCTTCCTGGATCTGAAATTGAATTGTCTACATGAGTTTCTGCAGCAAAATGAATGATGTGATCAATTTGATGTTTTTGTAAAATTTGTTTAAATTTGTCTCTTAACAAAATAGTTTCCAACCAAATATCATAAAAGCTGTATTTTGAATGGTTTTTAAATCCTTCAACGTTTTTCCAATCAGCTGCTGCAGATAATTTTGTAGGGCAATCTATGTTTACTACGCAATTTACTTCTACTTTATCAATAATATTTTTTATAAAATTAGAACCAATAAAACCATGACCACCCGTTACTAATATATTCATTTTTCTTAATTATGGTGTAATCAGGTTATTGTAAAGTTTTGTCATCTTAAGCTTAAAATAGTTTCTAAGTTTTTTGTTTTGATCAATAGTTTCGAGCATATCTTGAACTGCTTCGATTGACTTTGGAACAGGAAGTTCTTTATATAAAAAATACGATTTCATCGGAGATGTAATGAAATTTTTAAGCTCAAGTAAAAACTTTTCTAAACGATTTTCCATAACACGTTTTGTTTCCGGAAGTCTTGCATTAGCTATGTCAATATTTAGAGCCTGGAATTGTTTTTTAATTGCATTTCCAATTTGAGTCAAATAAGCATCTAATTCTACTGGCTCTGTATAATAAATCGTCTTATCAAAGTCTTCCCCTCTCGTAATTTTTTCAACTTCAGCATCATATTCCGGGGACGTTTGAGTATATTGTTGAAATCCATGAACCAACTCATGTGTTATATAATCTTCGAGTTGGGAAACAGACAAATCTTTGCAGTCGTGATCAAACAAAAAGATTATGTTTTTCCCTTTTACTTGATCATAAAGAGCATACAGTTCTCCAACGTATCCGTAAATGACAAGTATTTCAGCTCTTTTTTTCTTATTTGTTTGCAAATCAGTAAAAGAAATATTGCCAATTTTCAAATAATGAGTTGCCTTTTTACCTTTAAAATACTTTCTCCAAATTGGATCTTGTTTTATTAAATGAGCTTTTGTTTTTAAATCAGAAGAACTCAAATCTTTAGCTTTTTTAAAATATTTTTCGGCTATTACTTTAGTTTGTGCTTGTGTATCTTCAGGAATTTCTCTAAACCCGGATTCTGATTCAGCAATATATTCTGCAAAAGACTTCATGTATAGTATTTAACAAACAATTTGTTTGCATTCGATTCCGTTAAATTTAAAAATATCAAGAGCTCTGTCGTCCCTAAAATATACATCTCTGTATACTACGCTTTTTATACCATAAGAAGCAATCATAGATGCACAGCAGGAACAAGGAAGCAACGTACAAGCTAAAAGTCTGCATTCTCCTCGTTTAACTAAAGACAATAAATTCACTTCTGCGTGAATCATGAAAGGTCTTCTGGCATCTCTGTCGTCCCAAAACGAATCAGGAACACTTATGCCGCTTGCTAAGCCATTATATGCCACACCAATCACTCTATTCGAGTAATCTAGGGCACAACTCCCAACTTGAACAAATTTGTCTTCACTACGCAAAGCAGCTACTTCAGCAATTTTTAAGGCATATTCTTCCCAAGAAATTCTATTCTTCGTCATCGTCTGGATACTTTACAGTAACGTCGTATTCGAGTCTGTCTCTCATTAAAATTTTCAATGCATTGTGAAACTTCTCTTCATATTCAATTTGATTCTTATCCGGAACAGATCTCATTACGGTTTCAAATAAAACGGTAACAAAAGAAGCCAAAGAAGTAGGACAAATTTCAAACTCTTCTAATATTTTTACAGCAGGATCTTCTCCCACTAAACCCAACTCAAATAGACCCTTATAATCGCTATATGAGTAATCAGACATTAGCCATTTCCTCTAAAGATGGTAACATCTGTTCGAGTATATTGCTTATTACTTCATTAATAGAAATGTCTTCTTCAATAGATTTAGAAATAAGCATTTCCAAAATGTCTCGTGACCACTCAGACATATCTAGCTCAATTGTTTCAAATTTTTTAAGCACTACGGAGTCGTTTTCCATACTACAAGAAAATTTATCACCAGCTTTAATGTTGAGCTCTAATAGTTCGTCTTCTGTGAACTGAACAAAACACTCTTCTGAACGCTGTACGGTTTTTTTAATCATAATCTTCTGTAATTCTAACTCCTTCTCCCTCGTTTAAACGATAGCCACATGCTAGCAAAAAGTTCTCAAAACATTGACACACTTCATGTATGTTTGTTTCAGCATCAATTTGATATTCTATTTTTGTTTCAGGAGAACCGTAAAATCCTTCAGAAGAAATTCCTTCATGATAGTAGGAAAATTTAATAACGTTATTTGACTTTTCTTGTTTCATTACAGTAATAATATAAGAGTTTATTTGCTAGTCAACAAATTATTTTTAACTTCTTCCCAAAGGGAAGGAATGTCATAACAAATTTCATTTCCGTCTTTATCGCTAGCCAAATTAACTTTGTTTGTAAAACCAACTCTCTCGTAAAGATACCAATCAATCCAGTCTTTGCCTTCCTTATCAAACACAGAATTTAATAAATTAGTAATAATATTTTGATATAGTTCATCATAATCTATCAAATTTACTCCTAATTTGTATATAGAATGTGACCTTTCATTAACCTTTTCTAATCCCTCAATAAGGTCTTTAAACTTTTTATAGTCCATTACATTAAATGTCTAATAATCAGCGTTTGGATTTTAGAAAATAAACTAGACAATTTATAACAATATCTGGACATCTTATTCCAAAACCATCTCCAACCAATACAATAAAGAGCTTTTTTTGTTCTATTCCAAAGTTTTTTAGCCTCTAACTTTCTTTTTTCTTCCCATTCTTTGTTGTATATAGATTTAGAAGGTTGTTTTTCATATTGTAATAACTCTATTTTATCCAGTTTTCCGTATACGAAAAATGCCTTAAACTCTACCCAAGCATCTTCTGTGTCTGTAATTTCAACACTTGTATAGAAGTTAACAATGCCGTGATGATTGACTTCTTTGTCATATTCATTTTTAATTATTATGTCTTTATAAAGATCCCAAGGACGACGATCTTTTGATTTTTTCTCTTCTTCTGTATAATGGACATATTCTTGCTCCACTATGTGCTCTAACAACTGTCCATCTTCTGAAATAGTGTAATGTAGTAGACAGTTTTCGAGGTCTTTGGTCTGAAATCCAACTTCATCCCACTTAATTGGAAGAGCTTTTAGTTCTTCGTTTAGTGGTAATTCTTTTTTACATGTAATATCATCAAACATTGACATTGAAATTCTCCTTATTTTTGTTATTGTTTGACCATCTTAGATAAGTATTATTGTGGACCATCTTTATATTATATACAAAATTGTTAACAAAATCAACAGCAAATTTTACATTGGAGTGCATAAAACAAATAACATTCATGACGATTATTATGGTTCCGGTCTTTACATAACAGCGGCTATCAAAAAGCACGGTATTGAAAATTTCGAAAAACAAATATTGCATGTATTTAAAAAAAGAAAAGATGCGATAGATAAAGAAAAGGAACTCGTAAATGAAGATTTGCTAAAAGATCCATTGTGCTATAATTTAACGGTTGGTGGATATGGAGGATTTCACTACATAAGAAAAAGCAATAAACATAAATCATGTCAAAACAGAAAAATAATTCACAATAAATTAACAAACAAAACTACAAAAGTCACGCTAGACGTTTTGCAAAAATATTTAGATGAAGGATGGGAATTGGGGTTTTTACCAGAATCATTAAAAAGAATGTCTGAATCCGGTAAAATAAAAATACAAAGCAAAGATCACCGTAGAAAAAATTCAGAAACTAAAAAAGATTCTTGTGTCATGGAAAATATACAAACAGGAAAAAGAAAATTTATTAAAAAGCAATTTACAGAGGAATACATTAAAAACGGATGGGAGATTTTTGATTTAGGTAAAAAGAAAAGGGGGAAATTGACTATTTTTGATCCAGTTTCAAAGAAGTGCATTAAAATAGCCTCTACTGATTTAAATGATTTCATCGATAAAGGTTGGATTAGAGGTTTTAATCCAGAATCCACAAAAAAAAGAAAAAAGCGTTAATTTATCCTACCTTTCTTTTGTATTGTTCTATTGCTTTTGTTATGCTTTCAGTTACATCTGGTAACTCAAGTCCAATGCTTTTAATTTTATCTGTATTCAAAATACAATTACTCCGACACACTTTAAAACTAGCTTCCTCTATTGAGACAAATTTCCAGTTTTTGTTGTCAATGTTATTTTCTCTCAGCATGGAGACAATTTGCCTAGCTTCAATAGAACCTGTATTAGTGACATTATAAATACCAAGTTCAGGTTTTTTCTCAATAAATTTAAATGTAAATTCGACGAGATCGTCTACATTTGTGACCGAGTTCTGCATGCTAATTAAATTATCATAATTCAGTAGTTTATATAAGTAGTTTTTTGGCTCAGGAACTCCGTTGAAAGGAATCCTAATGCGAAAGACATATCTGTATAGCGATTCACTAAGTTTTTCAAACGCATCTTTAGTTTTTGAATAAAAAGAGCTAGTATAACAATCTGCTCCGAAATCGGAAGGATCATTTTCAGTATAAAGCTTATTATATCCAGAATAAATGCACCCTGATCCAATGTGGATAATTGGAATATTTAATTTGTTAGCAACTTTTGTAATGTACAAAGGCACTGTTACGTTATACAAGTAGCAACTTTCTTTTTCGTTTTCACAAGCATCCACGTTTGGTTTTCCGGTATATCCCGAACAATTTACAATCCAATCGAAGTTTAAATTTTTTAAATAAAACTCTAACGTATCTGGATTTGAGTAGTCTAAATCAGCTTTTCCAATGTGAGTTAAATTATGTGTAGTAGAAGCTTTTGCTAGATAATTTCCTACATAGCCTTTGCCAATTATTAATATGTTCATAAATTTAAATTAATCTATTCAATAAATGTTTTTCATTACAAATATAGTCGCATTCAGTCCAATCTCTGTTTTGAACATTTTGATCATATCGATCATTAAGAGCAACAAATCTTTGTTTTAAATCTTTCTTTGTTTCATTGCTTAATTTACCTTTCAAAAGAAACAACACATCTGCTATGTCGTTATCGTCTAAATCAAAAGTAAATTTAGAACCATCATATATGGATCCGTAATTAAATTCAATTTTTAATTGAACAGGAGCATTAAACTCCCCAAAACATTTTCCAGAAAAATCTGAATAATATACAGCTTCTTCTTTTTCAGCTGGCTTAGTAATCTTTTTCACTATTACAGTATACTAATTAAAAATAACTAATCAACAAACAATTTTACACAAAGCTTTCCGTCCAACAAAAAACGACATTATTATATGACTCTAGTGCTCTAACAAGATTATGTCTTATTAGTTTTTGCCAAATATAATATTTGTTGGCTTCCCCACAACTTAAGCGGGATATATAAAATACTTTATCTGGTCTTCTTTCGATGATAATTTTAAGTTTTTTTAATTCCTCAAAGAATACAGGCGAGTATTCCTCTGGTTTGTAGATGGATTCGTCTTTATTATCAGCAAATTTCTTGGTTATGAACCCAATTGAGTGGGAATGGTCTCTTAGTTCTGAGTCTCCCTCGTAACCACCTCTTTCCAAATTATCTCCAAATACAAAATAGGCGTTGGGGCTATTATCTAAAAATTCTTGTGTAATTTTAGTGTCTTTGTACGTAGCCATGTTTTTATTTATACCCAATTAAATGCACAATAGAACATAAGCTATTTGGCATTAATAATACCATTGCTATACAAGTTAATAACTGAAAGTAATTTACCGTTCATCAACTAAGTGAGGATAAGCGGTAAAATAAATTTATCAACAAAAAAACATATAAATTAAAACTTTAGTATAATTTTACTGCTTAACAGCTCCCCAAACAGGAGGCCTAATTACTGCCCCATTAATGGTTGGAGTAACTTGTGTATTTGTTGATCTTATTGATGCACCTCGCGAGGCTGTCCAATATTGATAAGCCATTGTCGCTTGAATTGTTTGTATTGTGCCAGAATCTTTAATATCATACGATGCATCAGCAATTGAGACTACATACGCTCCTACCATCGTATACTCCCTAACTACTTCCATTTGCTTGCCCAAGAGTTGGAAAATTGTGGGATAAGCGGGGGTTGGCATATTATAATCTCCTGTGGAGTTCGTTTCATCAAAAGTATTGAATGTTGCTGCTTCTAAAGCTTCTCTTAAATTATAATCAGCGTCACAACGAAATGTAACATTGTAGCCAGCAGAGCCTGGATATGAAGCTGTTCCCGGAACATTGAACGAAAGCCCCATGTATGGAACCTGTACGTTGTTAATTTGTCTGCCAGGTAAACTTGCTGTTTCAACGTATACTAGGTGATCTTCTGCTTTAAAAGCTATGTTTGCTAATTGTTGTAAGCGGAACTGAAAAGGTCTGGCAAAATCTCTTTGAGCTGTTTGTGTATAAAAGTTTTGAATTGACATAATATTATTTATCTAGTTTGTTGTTAAATTAGTTCCGAAAAGTCTTGACCGGTGCGTGTTGCAATAAAGTTCACTAAAATAAACTCGGCTGTACGAACGGGTTTCAAGTAAATATCCACTATAAGTTCGTTTCTGTCAATTGAGTCAGGTGTATTATTTCTTTCGTCACATACAATTAAGAAATCATATAAACCTTCGGTTGCTTTTGCATAATCAAACACCGGAGAAATAGTAGTACTCACCCTTTTTCTAGTAAACACTGTGTTTGGTTCGAACACAAAGTATTTAATAGTTCTTCTTACGGCTCTTTCAAGCGTTAAGAACAATCTGCGAACATTGATACGATCAAATGCTGTTGGTTTATTTTGAAGAGTCTTTTGACCAAAAACCGCAAACCCATCACCGTTAAATAACACTACTGGATTTGTGGCGATTTCATACAAGCGGTCCCTTTGTTTAAAGTTTGGATTAAATCCAATGTCAAGTGCTGTAAAAATACCTCTATTTAAACCAGCAGGAGCTCCCCAAGTATTTGCTGCTGCATCGTTTCTACCGAATACAGCTGCTGCATAACCGGAGAACGGAAGCCAAACGTTTCTGCCTGTAAACATGTCGTTGTTTTTGACCCAGTTTGCGTAAATTGCAGCATAATTTGTTTCAATTTCATCAACACAATTTTTAAGAGGAGCGTATACGTTGATAGTAAAAGAATTTCCAGGAATATCAATTACTTTGGTATTTTTGCCAGTGACAAACACCGAGCGAGGAGGATCAACAATGGTAAAGCAATCTTGACGAGTGTATTGTGAAAAGTTAATTAATACGTTAACAACACTTCTCCAATCGTCTTCGATACTTCCGTCTCCAATTACGTTAAGTGTCGACAAAGGACCAACAAAAGCCGTATCATCAAATGACCCTTCAGCAGCTGAAAAGAATTGGCTCGTTGTTGAATAGATGGTTGACAGTCCTGCATCAACAATAACGTCTACAGTAGTGTCTTCGATATTTTCTAACTTGCGAAGCACTTTGTCGAGTTTTTGTGGAACTAAACCAATTTGTTTTGAATCATCTACTGCACGCGTATCTGGAGCATATACACCAACAGGGAAAAGCTTCTGTGCTCCCGAACCAACCGTAACTCTTGTGGTGGGGTTTGTTGAATTAACAGTCCAATCAAAATTTTTCGAAATGGCTGGGTTAATGAACATCTTAATTGTCGGAGAACCATTATTTACTGCATCCTCAATAAACGAGTTAGATAAAATACCTCCAGTAGGGCTAGATTGTTTTCTAGTAGAATCAAAAGATCCAAGATATTTTTCAGTTGTAGCTAAAGTAAGAAGGGAAGGATCTGATGTAGATTTGCGAATTTTATATACACCTAAAGAAAGATGGTCTTGATAAGCTTCTGTTTCAAACCCAATAAAACCGACTTTTTCTAAAGATTCGGAAATTGAATTAAGGCCTCGATCTGAGTCTAATTTTGTTGCTGAGAGGCTAAAGTCCAGTCTTTCTGTGTTTAATGGAGCAAACAAACCTTGAGCTGAAAGAGTATTGACTCCTTTAATTGAATCGAAGTCAGGAGAATTTGAAGCTACAGCAGAATTGTCAGCAAAGCCAACATAATATCCTTCAGCTCCTTCGTTGATGACCGTTTGGAGATCATTTAAAATGAAGAAACCAGCATTTATTTCTACGTCACCGGTATTATTGTATACACCAGTTGAAGTACCGGTCCATTCATAATTGTCTTGAGTAATAACGTCATATTCTGCTTGACTCAAAGCATTGTAAACAGGAGCTCCAATTTCCCACGAAGAAATTGCACCAGTTGCAGTACCAGCTGAAAGCATTGGATAAAACAATGCACTATATGAATTAGCATAAGCTGAGCCGGTTCCTGAACCATATGGAAGACGGATTGTGTTAAGGATTGCTGGTGAATTTAAAATTTCTTTGCAAGAATAATAAAAATAGCGCTCAGCTGGAGTACTAGGAATACCGTAAATGGCCTCAAGTTCGCTGGTAGAGGTAATCATTAGTGGTTCAGAAGTAGGTCCTTGTGAAGCAAATCCAGGAACATAAACTTGTGTTCCTACAGGAATGTCAATTCTTAATGAAAGATCTTTTTCGGTAATTTGAACGCCGGGTGAGTTAATTGTTCTTGCCATATAATTTACTTATCTTTTTTGAGGTTATTTTTTTTTTAAGTTATAATATTGTTCTTTGGTTGCTTTTTTACAATGTCTAACTGAGCAAAATGAAATTGCGCAGAAGCTTCAATTATATCTCCTTCTCTATAAGAGTAATTTATTCCTCCAAGAGTTGAAATGAACGCTTTGCTGTATATAAACTCTAAAGCAATATCGTTATATTCGTTTAAAGCAAGGATACTAAACGTAGTTTGATATTCAAATTGACTACCTATTATTACTCTGTCGTCATTTGTAGGATTAGATGTTCCTCCATAGTAATCTTCTATTGCTAGATTCATTACATCCAACCATCTCCACAGCAAATAATAATTTTTGTAATCGTTATCTACTACAAAGTTAATGGTCAAAGGAGGATAATTTGGTCTGGTGTACGTTGATACGTGAAAGTTTTGGCCTGCATACCTTACATCTACTTCAGGAACAATAATATCAGGAACTACGGTACCAAAAATACTAATTTGCAAAGGTTCGATATTTAAAGAAGGATCGGAGGCAGCTCGCTTTCTTAAAATATAAGGCAATTCCAATACCATAATAAACTTGTCTTTTGAAGACCGGTTTAAAGGAGATTGTAATTGGGGGTTTGTGCAAATTTCTTCTGGCATATTATAAAAAGTCGTATCCCATTTCTAAAAGTTCATGGAGATCTGCTTCATACTTATCCCCTTGCTCCAAATCTTTATTGGTTACACCTAAAGCGGGAAACGCAACATCATTTCCTGGAGTATATGGCTTCGGGACAATTACTGATAATTTACTCAATTCTTTAAGATCATAAAATTGTTCAACTTTTTCCCAATAACCGTTATCTTTAATTTGCATTGGCTTGTGTTGCATATCATATTCAACAATTTCAAAATATTGCTGACAAAGTTCTGATTCTAATATAAACAAAGCCCAAACTAACGCCATAATTCTGTCATCAAAAAAACTATCACTACGTTTCCTATACGTACCATTTGGGAATCTTACAAACGTCTCAAATTCTGAAATGGTAAGGGGATCGTTAATGTGAACAGTTTGCAAGTGATTAATCCAATATCTCATGTTTTGAATACCATCAAATTTAATATTAGTATGGGAAAGCACACCCATGTTGCGCGTGCGATTGTATTTGTCTTGCTCAGAAATTTTTGAATAAGAAACAATTTTTTCGTAGTTATGATTATGATGTAAAGCATCAATAACTTGAGCGCCACAATTATTTCTTTCAATTAAAATAGGAGGAAGTCCCCATGACTGCCCAATTGTTGATAGTTTGTTAGCAAAGTGATATGGTTCAATTTTTGAAGATCCGTACACAGCTACTTGTTTAATGTTTTGCAGGTCGGTTACATCTAAAATTTGAGCCACAGAAGAAGCTCTACCAATGCCTTCTCCTACGTCAACACCAACAACATAAATTTTTGTTTTATCAGGATATTCAAAAACTGTATATTCTTCATCTTCTGATGTCCAAATGGGATCTTTCTTTTGTGTTTTAAATCGCTCAATAACAGAGGCTCCTACTGCTGCAGCAGCATCATCTAAAAACGTATTACCAAACTCTTGTTGAAATTTTTCTTCGGAACCCAACACAGCAATCATGTCAGCTTTCCAGCTTTCATCTCTCTCTGGTCTATCCCACCAATCAATTCTAGAAGCTTTCCATTGAGGAAGTTTGCCACTTTCGGCTCCAGAAAATATTTCGTAAAATTTATTACCAATTCCATTAGGAGTTGATACCATTAAAATTTTAGAATTCTTTCCTGACGAGATTGCAGGAATAACAGATGACCAAAATTCTTCTAACAAATGAGGCTCAATAAACGCAGCTTCATCCAAACAAATTGTTCCGAGACTGTCTCCACGAATTGATGTAGCAGTGGTAGTCGATACTATAATGCTTGAATCATTTCCAAGTGTCATGCCAGTTTTACCGTAATCTTTAACACCTGGTTTAATATAATTCGGAAGCTGTTCATAGGCCATTCTAACTCGCTTAAAAATATTAATAGCTGTTGATTCTTTGTTTGCAACAATTGCAGCTCTATGATCATCATTAAAACAAACCATCCACAAAGCAAATATAGTCAATAAAGACGTTTTGCCACTCTGTCTGGATGCTAAGTTTGCTGTAAACCTATGAGCTACCATATTTTCCAACATTCTTCTTTGAGCATCATAAAGTTTAATTTTTTCTTTACCTCTATCTAAACTGACAATGTAAAAGAAATTTTCTGCAAAATATACAACACTATTTTTGCATCTTCTTAACTCCTCTACCATGTCTGCCGTAAACTCGTATTGAGCTCCAGCGACAGGAACGTGCTTTGACCCTCTGTAGTAAAAAGAAGAGTCAATTGGCTCTTGATTAATTATTTTGCTGGTATGAGTATTGTATCCAGCTTCAGTAAGTTTACTCTCATCAAGTACGGAATTTAAAGCTTCTTCTTCAGATTTGTATTCTGTATTGCTTTCTACAATTCCAATCTTGTTTAGTCTTACTTTTTTTTCGGGCTTTAGTACCTTTTCTTTTTTCTTAAGGCTTGCAGGTTTTTTGGGACGACCTCGCTTTGGTTTATTTTTAGCTCCTTTTGGTCGTCCTCTACGAACTTCTTTCTCTTCTGCATTATCTTCAGACATGAAGATATTTAGGGACGATTGCTAGCTATATCAATAAAAGTGGCTCTTAGCAAATCAACTAAAGCAGCCTCATCCTTTGCTGTTGACATATTAAACACGACTACTTCTTCGTTTTGTAAAGAATATCCAATCAATGCAAAACAACTCAAATATTCTTCAGCCATTAAAGCAAGATGGGAAATTTCTTTAAGTTTAGTTTTTTTGTCTGCTTCTTCTTTTTTATGTCTGACTAAAGCTTGTTCAAAAAGACGATCAATATTAATTTTTTCTGCTTTTGAAATTGGGATTTCGTTTGTTGCGGGAATTTGTTTTTTTGTCGTCTTCTTTTTGGGCGTAGCCATAGGAATATTTAGCTAGTCCCAGCAACTTTTCAACAAAGAGTCCTCTCTTAATGAGGTTCTACTTCCGACGATATTATATTTGACTAAGTGTTCTACAAGAACTTCAAATGAAGAAGTCTGTAGTTTTAAACGACCAGGAATAAATTGGTTTCCATCATACAACTCAAAAAACGTTTCCCCAATATACGGATCGTTAATATAACAAGTGCAAAATACAGAAGCTATATTAGGTTCGATCATAATAGTCCATGCTCTGGGGTCTACTTCTCTGTACTCTGCAAATAGCTTATTAGCCATATAACCAGAGTCACGAAGACGCTTAAGAACATATCCGAGAGTTGTCAACTTGTTTGCCATGTTTTTATTTAGGCAATGTTACTTTACAAGTCCAGAAACAATATAACTTAGCTGAGGAGTCTCAAACTTGAATACTTTAAGTTGGTGATTAATGCTAACTTTAATTTCATCATATCCAAAAGAAAATAAAAGAACATTCTGAATGTTAATGGGAAAGCTTTCAGTTAGAGGTTGACCATCCCTTGCATTAGAAAGCTCCGTAATAATTTCGTTTGTATTAGACTTTTGCTCGTCTCCAAGTTTAGCAAAAACTTTATTTCCGTCCGACACAAAATACAACTTTTCTGCATCTGGAACAATTGAATTAAACTTTATAATCTCTGAAAGTTTCTGCTTAGACATCACAAATGAACTATCATAAGTCAGCTGATTAAGCTTCTCTTCGCTAATAGACTTTTTGTTTATAATATAACTCTCATCAAGCAAATGATATTTAAAAGAAAAAGAAATATCTTTATATTTGATAACATTTGAATCAATATCAAGAGTTATTTTTTCCTGATCAATACCCGAAAATAATCTAAGAAAAGTTTTACAATCTGGAATAACACACTTAAACGGATCTTTGGCTATACAAGGCACGGAACCCATAAGAATAACAGAATTGTCTGAAGATGTTACAAGAGTCTTAGCACTCCACACTCCAGCAGAATCCTGCATCTCTTTGAAATCTAAAAGAAGATTGTCAGCAAGTTTAGATACAGGACCGAGTAAATTATTTACAAACTCGTTTTTATTAAGTGTTAATTTCATTTAGAGGTACGCTTGATCCTCTTCTTTTTAATCGCAATGTCAACACTTTCCAATTTGTTTGCAATCCTTTCGAGGCTATTAGCAATACGAGTCCAAGAATCTCCACTTGCTATTTGCGGAGCACTTGCAGAAATTGGAACTACGTGTTGTACTTGTGGTCTATGGATTGCTGCTGGAGCTTGAGATTCAATTGGTTGTTGAGAAAGAGATTGTTCCGGTAAAGGACAAGCTGCCTCCGCTTCTCTTTGTAACATTTGAATCAAACGTTGCTCGTCGGCTCTTTTGGTAGCTCTGTATTGAGGTTCGCTTGTCAAAAACCGTTTGGGGTCAATATTAACAATATTGGGTTGAGATCCAGAATCAGTAGTAGCACTATTCTGAACTTTAAGAAGCTCCGAACCAAATAATTGAGCGATTTGAGCTGTTGCGAGGTTATCTTCAGTGAACATATTATGAATAATTCTAACGGTTTTTTTTAATGTGTTAACTATATTTTTAATCATTAAAAGACCAATTTAGGATCCAAATCTGCTATTGTCTATTAAGTGAAAAAACTCTTGTCTTGTACCAATCTCATTAGTCCAGAAATATCCTGACATTTGAGATGTCTTCATGACACTATCTTGTTTGATGCCACGACATTTAACACAGTTGTGTTGGGACTCTACCACTACCGCAACTCCACGATTACCAACACACAATCTATCTATGTGGTCGTGAATCTGCTTAGTTAATGACTCTTGAATGTTTGGACGACGAGAGTAAAAATCTACAATGCGATTCAATTTACTCAATCCGACAACCAGATCATCCTTCTCTTTTCCTGGAATATAAGCTACGTGAGCTACTCCTGAGAATGTTAAGTTGTGATGTGCACACATACTCATTACTGGGATGCGCGTCTGGCAAATCAAACCGGTATACCCTTCGTCGTTAGGAAACGCTGTAACCTCTGGTTCAGGACTTAATGATCCAGAAATCAAATCATTCACCCAAGCCTTAGCTACTCTACGAGGGGTGTTTGCTGAATGAGGATCAGCTGCCCAATCAAAACCCAAAGAAGTCAAAAATTTTCCATAATACTCAGCAGCTTGCTCAATCATTTGAGCTTTTTCTTCTGTTGTACGAACAATATTACCGTTAGCTTTTTTAAGTAATTCCATATTTGTAAATCTTAATATAATATTACAGATCAGCAAGAAGTTTTTTCAAAGCTTCATCTGTAGATTCATCTTCAACCTCTTCGTTGACAGAAGCTTTTACTTCAGTCTTAAAAGGAGGAGCATCTTCGCTGTCAAAAACACTTTCAATCGAAACAGCAGTATTTTTAACATTGTTTGGTTTTTCATTGCGAATAGGAGCATATTCATCATCAGAGTCATCAGACACAGGTGAACCAGTTGTCAAATTAAAGAAGTGTTCATCGAGCATACGCTGCATCTCAGCAGGAGTTGTTTGCTTATTGACTGCTTTTAGATCATGAACGGACTCGTAAATCTGCTCAACATCTTTGTCACTAAGATCCAAGGCAGAAGGACTCAAGAACTTAGAAGAAGCATACGTAACCATTTGTTTAGCTCCACGACCAGCTCCAACGCGACTCTCACATTTGATACGAAGAGTGCTTCCGCCAACAATATCAAATACTTTCTCTACACCAAACTCATCAGAGTCATCACCCTCCAAAGCAGATTCGATAATCTTAGCCATTTCTTTGCCGTAACGAAGAATCTTAACTTTGCCTTCATTTTCGGGATTTTCCGGATCAGAAATAACATACACATTAACCATCCAAGATTCTTTACGTGACAATACACGAGCTGCTTCTTTTTCTGATTCTGTGCCAGTGCGGTATGTCTTCAAATAATAGGCATCAATCGGACAAGTATCTCCAAAAGTAGTTGGACAAAGAGCTGTTACATACTTGCCTGTAGCATTAGAGTTCCAGCCATGATTATAATAGTGAAAGATTGTGTCTTTAGGAGCGCTTGGATTTGGTACGAGACGAACTTGGTAGGTGTTTCCAGCAGAAAACTTCATAATCTCTTTATAAAGAGCGTTTCCGTTGCCGCCGTCCTTCTTATCAGAAGAAAGTGATTGTTTGATTGCTTCGAACATTGATTTGGTGTTAATACTCATAATTTCGTTTTTTATTATAGACTGCTTTTGGGTTGTGTCAACTGTTTTTCAACAAAAGTTGAAAGAACAGGTATTGCTTTTTTGACGTACGGCCGTAAAGCCGTAGATTTGCTATACAAAGAATGTAGATTTTGAAATTGGTCTACAAACTCGCTAACAAAAAATTTCTGGACATCTTCTGCTAAGCTTTTAACAGAAGAAAATATGTTGGTAAACTCCATCACACTGTAAATGTTGATTTTGTTTTGTTTATAATGCTGCATCCAAGTAAACAGATCAGAAGAACGGTGATAAGGATACTGATGGAAGTAAATGTTGTTTTTTGCACAAAAATTCGCAATAAAAATTAAAGATTCTTTAACTTGTTCAATTTGACTGTCTGGATCTTGGAGAAATATTTGCTTTTTATACAACGTATAGGACTTGACTGCTCTCATAGTAGAAAAGTAGTCTAATCCAAAATACTCTACGTCTGGATACAACTTATAAGGAGCTTTAAAAAACGTGTCCGGACTAATTTCTGGGTGTTTTTGAAACAACACTGAAATTCTTTTAAGAAACTTGTGCTTGTCTGAGTTTACGATGTTGCTGAAATCTTTTTTAAGCTTGAACGGCTTGTTTCGCTCGCTTCTTGATATGGCTAGGTGCTTGTTGAATAAGTGCCGTTCCAGGTCTGTTAATTGACTTTGTTTTTCCATTCAGTTTTCGTATTACCGATTTAGTTATCTTAGATTTTATAAGATTTGGAAACAAATACAACAAGGAAAGTACTGCTTCTTTAAAAGAATTTGATGAGGTAATTTCTGTAAAAAATTCTTGATAATCGTTTTTTTCTAAAAGTAACGAAAACAAAGTAGTAGTATTGACTTTTTTGTTTTCAATCATTGATATAAAAGAGCCAGCTTTAAGCACTCCCTCTACGAATTCTCTAGAATGTATTTGATCAAAAGGTGTTGCATTTGAGTTTTCTAATTCCGAAAAACTATTCTGTAGCATCTAGGCTACTTAGGCACTATTCCAAAGGCTTCAACATTTTTGTAAATTCAATAAATTCTTCTGTAAGGTTACCTCCAGCAGCAGCTTCATGGCCTCCGCCAGAAGCAATTCTTTGAACAAATTTAGAAACGTCTACTGTGCTGTTTGATGAGCTTCTTCTCACAGCAATTCTTTTTTGCTCTACAAGAACAGCAATTGCTACATCAACGTTGTGTTTTTTAAATAACCAATCACAGCACTCTTGAACGAACTTGCTGCAAAATACAGCTCCGACTTTAACGTCTTTTTGTCCTTCAAATTCCACTTCTCCAAAAAAAGGATTTAAAGTGTCAATATATTCTTTGCGGTGCTTTTTGTAAAGCAAAATTGTATTCTCTTTAAATTTATCAAAAGGTTTAAATCCATCATAATAATCTTCAACAAACGAATTGAATTTATTTGACATTGAATGGTATACAATATTCAAACTCTCTGACAACGGAGTAGCTTTAGTATTTGAGTCCCAGTCATCAGCTAGTGCAATAAGAGTTTTTTGAGCATTTGATATTTTTTTACCTGTATCCTTAAAGAAGGTGTCGTATATTAATTTGGCACAACTGGTCTCATTGTAGATACGAACTATTGCATTCTTAAATGAATATATGTTGGTTTTGTGGTGATCCAAAACAACTGTTGTTTTTTGATCAATCTTTTCACCAATTTTTGACACGTCTAAATCTAAAAAATACAATTTGTCCCACGTTTTTCCGGAAGCAACAAGTTTGTCAAAATCCTGTTCAAGCTTCATGGGAGTTGTTCCAATGACATCTAATTTTTTTCCATAAAGCCAGCAAAGAACTAGATAAGAGCAAACTCCATCAAGATCCGTGTGAGTAATAACTTGTATTTTTTGATTATTCATTGTCGAGCAAACTATTTAGCGCTCTATCAGCATTTTTTATACTGTCTTCTGTAGAATTAGCATCTGACTCAAAATAATCCGAATTGGTTTCTTTAAGAGTAAGTGTGTTGTAGTTACATTTAAAGGCTGCACTTCCAAAGTTGGGACCAAAACGATTCTTTTGCATGCCCATATTAATAACTCCAAGCTCTCTCGACTCTTCATCTTGCCATAAAGAACAAATTACATCACAAGTTGCAGCTAAACCAATACTCTCCGATATACCTTCCATGCCAGGAGATGCTGTATTAAAGCTGCCACGATTCAACTGAGTCGCTGATACAATTGGTAGGTTGTATTTAAAAGCTAATGCTCGCAAATGTTCTGCAATTTCTTTCACAGATTCATACGAGTTAAGATTTTTAGCAATAGGGTGAATTAAATTAATATAATCAATTACTACAATGTCCGGAGTAAATCCTTTGTGTTTAAGCTTCGTAATAAAAGCGTCAATATGGCGAACGGTTACGGTTTTAGGAGGATATTCTTTCACTACTAGCTTGCTGTTGAGGTTCTTCTTTATATGCAAAATCTGCTCTTTTAACTCTTCAGTAAACGTCTTCAGATCTCCATGAGGAATCTGAGTAAGTTGCGTACTAATTCTTTTTGAGTACATAAACTCTGACATTTCAAGCGAAATCAGCAATACGTTTTTGTCGGCCAATAACATGTTTGTAGCAATGTTTCCAAGAACAATTGACTTACCGACATTTACTTGACCAGCAAATACAGTAAGCGTTTTAGGAAATAGCCCACCCTCTGTCTTTTCATCGAAGAATTTCCAGCCTGTAGGAACTGGATTATAAGTGGTCGTTAGATCTTTAATGTGCTTATCTACATCCTCAAAATACCAATGGCCAAGATTTTCTTTTAACGTGATGTTGTAAGCTTTTTCAAAATCTACAAGCACTTCTTCAATCGAAACGGTTTGATCTGAAAACTTTTCAGCTACGTTAAGAATAGTTTTATATACAAATCTTTCTTTTAAAAACTTCTCTGTATTTTGAATCAATTCGTCTTTGTTAAAAGGCCCTTCAAGCTGAGCCAATTTAGGCTTAACCTCAGCCAACGCTTTTTTGTCTTCTTCAGAAGTTAAGCGAGCTTTGATCTCCGTAACAGTCGGAACCGTTCCACGTTCCGTAAAAAACTTGCTTATTCCTTCAATGACTCTTCCTATGCTCTTATCATTAAAGAACGAAGGCTCAACGTAACTGATTATAGAGCTTAGATACTCTTGATCCGTAAGAGCATTGAACAATAAAATGCTCTCAAAGAAATCTAAATCCAACTTTGTTGAAGGTTGTGTTTTAATCATTCAGAAACATCTTCACCCGCTTCTTCGTCATTATCAACTGCGAGTTCGCCTGTTTCGTTTTTAAAACAAAGCTCTGTTTGAAGCTTAGCTTCTAAAACAGGCAAGATTTGATTCCAAATCTTTTCGTCTTCTTTCCAATCTTTAAAAAATCCCAAAGACTCTCCGTTGAATGAATGACGATGTCCGTTTTTCTCAATTACTCCATAGCCTTCAGCCATTTCAAGAAGCCCAGAATACTTGTTCAGCCCAGTTCTAAAATTAAGATACATTTCAATTTCCAAAAATGGAGTTACAAAACGATTTTTAGTAGTCAGAGCTCTCATCGTAACGCCATTAATTCCTTTTGAAATAAATGTAGACTCTGTATTAGAGTCTTTGTTTTTACTATCTTCTGTTCGTTCGGTTTTTTTTGCCATTTGAACGATAACAGATGACATATAAAGAGGTCCAGAGCCTCCAGCTTGCTTTTTAATAGCTGTAGGGTGGAGTTGGGATGGGTCATCGTAAATGTGATTAGTAAATACCACCGGACAATTTGCTTTTGCAGCTGCGTGAGTCACAGCTCGCATAAGACTCTTGAGTTGCTTACTTCTGTTACCCATATCAAGCGTTTCTGAACCCTCTTCGATCTTCTTTTTTTCTTGAGCAGTAATCAAATTACCAAGCGAATCGATAACAATCAAAACTTTACCTTGCAATTTATTTTCGACAATTGTATTTAGAAATTGAACAATTTCGTTACGGCAGTGTTCGGTAATTTCTGAAGGAACGTGTTTAATTTTAGCAGTATCACATCCAAGTCTTTTTGCAGTAGCTTCATCCAACGCTCCTTCAGTATCAAAATAAGCTACATACATGCCTTTCTTTTGTGCATTAGCCATAATTTTATTGGCCATCAAAGTCTTTCCGCAAGATTCGGGACCAACGAAAGCTGTTAAACGTCCCATTGGAATGCCTCCATAAAGCGAACCAGAAATGATTGCATTCAAAGCATATGAACCTGTATCAATCCACTCGTTCACCGTTGAAAGACTATTTCCATCCAAAAACGCTGCATTAGAGTTGAGCTTATCAAGCAATTTAAATGCATCCTGAATGGATCCGGAGTTGTTGTCTTCTGATTCTTCGTTTGTTTTTTTAGGTTTAGCCATGAAATTACTATCTTCTCTTTTAGATACTTTTCAACAAAAAAAAGGAGGCCCGAAGACCTCCTTTAATGTTTGCAGTTGACTCTTAAGTGTTACTCTTCATCAAAAAGCTTCACAACTTTTGGTTCTCCTTGAGGAGCGGTTGTTGTCTGCTGAAACATTTGTTCGTATTGAGCTGTAAACTGTACAGCAAACGGAATTGATTCAGCAGTTGTAATATTAGCTTTCTTGAAATTCCAGACGGTTGGTTGGTTTTTATCAGCTTGGAATTCTTTGAAAAACAAAGGAAGAATTTGAAGCTGTAGTTGGCTGGTTTGTGGATTAGCTTGAATATGCACTAAAGCTGGATTTTCCACAGACAACACAACGTCATCTTGGCTTGCAATCTTTCCAATAATTGTTCTTCCGATGTTATCGAGGAAGACTGTTAGTTCTTTGTTTGTATTACTCATAATTTTTTCTTCTTTTTTACTTTAGCGGAAGTTTTTGTTAATTCAACAATTTGCCCAATATATTGTAGAATTTTTTCTCCTTTTTGTGTAAGAAGTACTCTATCGTCGGAAGCAATAAACACAATATCGTACACCTCCAGCATATACAAAAAATCTTCTAACAACTGATTGTCTAAAAAGTCATCCAAATAGTTATCATCATCTACAATGCTTCTTAGAGTGTAATATAACTCGTCGTAGCTTAAAGTCTGCAAAAGTTGTTCAGCAGCATACATTAACATATTTAGTTCATTCCGAACATTTCGAATAGATCAGTTTGAACTTCTTTTCCTATTTCAGGTAAAGCCCATCCAATTGCTTCATATAGACGTTCTGTCGGCTGAGTGACGAGTTTTGAAAACATTTTATCCCAATCGACCTTAATTCCAAACTCATTGGGCAATGTCGTAATGTAAGCGATTGCATCCAGTCCGTATTTGTTTTTAGCACAATAAATCTTTTTTACTTTTTGTGCAGATTGGATTGTTTCAAACTTATCATCAAGTTTGAACTCTTTAAGCAAAATATTGTACGCAATTGCTCCCTTAACATGCGATGGCGTACCTTTCTTATATTTGTATAGTGAGGCTCCTTCAGCATATTTTTCTAAATTGTTAATAGAAGTTCTTGAAGCAATGTCGTTTGGATCAAGCTTTTGAAATTCGTCATAGCTTGTTCTGTACACATCATTTGTTTGCTTGATATCTTCTGTAAGCAAAGATGTTTTAATAATATTCTCAATAAACTTCTTAACCTTTTTGGGAGTTGTTGAACGAACTAATTCAATTCCCGTATACTTAAACTTATCTACAGCCACTCCTTCGTCGTCAAGAACATGAAGAATGTAGCGTTTCTTTTGCAAAAAAATCCCAACATCTGAAATTACTTCTCTCTTGAAAACATAACGAGGATCAATCGAAAACAGCTCCTCCCTAGCCCAATTCAAAATTTCTTTATTAACGTACTCATCCAACTTATCAACGATCACGTGAACGTCTTTGTTAATCTTTCCTTCAACAACTAGAGGAATGTTTTCTTTTTTAAGAACAGAATTAATAGATACGTAAACAGAATTATGAATTAAAATATCATTAGCAAAAAATGTGTGCTCCGTGTCGTCACTCATTTCTATATCATAGACGTATTCATCCTCAAATTCTCCAATACACTCTACTGAGTCGATATCGACTATTTCATATTTAAAGTCGTTATTCATTTAAAAATTTCAAACATTTACCTAAAATTTCTTCTTTGTTTTTCTTATATTCATTCTCCCATACTAGCAGAACTTTACAACCATGGATATTCTCTAAGAGTAAATTTCTCTCGATTGTTTTTTGATAAAGATCTTTTGCTAAAGATTTAGCTTGAGGATTGTAAAAATTTGGTTCGTATACTTCAGGATTTCCGTGCCAATAATCTCCAGCAAACTCAATTACTTTTTTAGATGAAGCAATGAAAAAATCAACAAATACTGTTTTGTAACCTTTTTTTGCAAAAAAATATTCGGAATTTTTTGAATCAAAAAACACATTTGAATGTATTTCCTCTGGCAATTTATTTAAAATCATATTAAACAACTCGTTTGCTAAATTTGATTGTCTGATGTACTGAGATCTTTGATCGGAAAGTCTTTCCCATTTTTCTTTTCCAATAATCTCTCCGTGCCTTTGAATGAAAGTATCCAGCGTGTTTACTTTTAATGCACATACTTCTTTAAATTTTAAAGGTCCTTCAACTGCTCCGTATTTTTCAATAAAATATTCTTCTACTACACCAGCATAACTTTGGGTTTTACGGTATTTTTCCCAACGAGCTGTTCCTTCATTTTCTCCGTGTCTTTTTATGAAATTGTCTTTAGTAGAAGCTCTTTTATTGTTATAAGCGTCATATTGCTCTTTTGTCCAACCATATTTTTGTTGTTTGTATTCAAAGCTGTTAGAGTGCGCTTGTTTTTCTTTGTATTGATTCCATCTGTTATTCCCTTCAGTTTCTCCGTATTTTTTAATCATGTTTTCCAAAGTAACTTTTCTGAGCTCTCTTACATTTAAACAATATAAATCATCTTTTGTTAAATGGTGTTTGGATACATATTCTTTTAACGTAATTCCATGGGCTTTTTTAAGGTGAGTATGAGTTATTTGGGGGTGCTTTGTGTTGCATTCCACACAAACAACAAATGTATTAGGATCTGACTCGTTTAATTTAGTTATTGTTTTTTTGCTTTGCATAATATTACTTATCAAGATACGAGTTATTTTTTCGTGTCTCGGTACCTGCTACTTTAATATTATAAATTTATCTGTGTTTTTATTAATATCGGATGGTGGTATTCTTATTAACTTGCCGTTTCTCATAACCATGCAACCATGATCTTCTGTCATAACCACTTCGTTTTCACCAGCAACAATTTTATACTTCTTCTTTGAAACTTTGTGACGAATAATATTTTTAACTCTTCCCCACCCTGCACGCTTATCATCAGAAAAAAAAGTTGGTACTTTAATATTATTGCGTTCAATGTCAATAATTTCGTGACCATTGTATGTTACTTTCTTTTTTGAATCGCTGAAATTGTTATATAACATATCTATGGGCATTTTGCCAATGTTAGTAGTAATAAGAGTATCTCCAACCACAGAATCCGTATCGCCGTATTTGGTAATTGACTCGTTAACTCCATAATGCTCTTTGACGTAAGCATCTAAAATATTACCACCAGCCTTTGCAACGTTTTGACCAGTCATTGTAATCGACATTGCGTTGTCAATGTCCATCAAAGATGAATGCTTGTTAGCAAACGTACCATAAATTGAGTTAAGAAGAATCTTATACGTATATTGCAGTGTATCAAAATATGTAAGTTTAAGTAATGATTCTCTATCTTTCTTACCAGTTTTTTTGAGTTTTGATAGCTGGGCTTTTGTCTCCACGCGTTCTTTATAAATTTCATCAATCAAATTAGGAATTACACCTTTTGATTTCTGTGAATACATTATTCCAGCCTTTGATAATGAAACCTTTTCTTTTATTAAAAATTGTTTAAACTTTTCTGTGCTCAGTGTGTGCAATTTCCCGTTCATCAGACGGATTGTTACTTCTGGTGTTACGCCAAACTCTCCGTCAACAACCTTACCTAATTTAGTTTCTGGTGAAATGTTAAGAGTAATAATTGTATTAGGATAAAGTGAGTTGACGTCAAAACTCACAATTGCCTTTTGTATTCCTTTTTCTGGATCTCTAACAAAGCCACCCTCGTATGATTCTCTTTCTTGTTTGTTGGGAAAAGTAGGAATAATAAATCCTTGCTTTGAAGCCTGAATAGCAACAGCTCCCGTAACAATAGCTACTTTGCCTAGAGCTGATTCAAAGTTAGTACAACCTTTATATGATAACATTCTAGCAATTTCAAGAAATTTAAGCTTTTCCTCGAGCTTAACTAACAGATGTACGTCCTGTATATTATAGTCTACAAACAGCTTCCAATCCGTTTGAGCTAATTCTCCGAGACTTACTGCATTATGAGCGATCTTTCCTTCACCAAGTTCAAGTTCAGAAATATAATTTAAACTAAATGATTCCTTTTCCCCAGGTGAAAAAGTTTTGTACAAATCCATGTAATCAATCAATGAAATGCCACCCATTGACCAAATAGTAACTTCCTTGCCCATGTTAGTAAATACTTTTCTTCCTCTCACGTTACCAACAGGAGAAAGCTGTTTAACAAAGTCTTCTCCAAAAATCTTTATAAACCGATTGATAATATAAGGAAAGTCAAACCCAGAAGAATTCCAACCAGAAGCAATGTCTGGATAATCACTCTTCCAAAAATCCACAAACTGAAGAATCAAATCCTGTTCATCTTTACACCGATGGTAAATACAATCTGGAAGTGTTGGAGTATAGCTTTCTCTTAATCCCCAAGTATGAGTAGACTTTGTAAGTGTATCATAAATGGTAATAAGATTGATTGGAACAGCGGCTCTTTCAGGTACAGGAAATTCACCACTCACTTCGACCTCAATATCCAACAAAAATATTTTTAAAGGAAATTGTGAAAAGCTTGGATCGTTATTTTGATCCTTGTACATATCAATTAAGAATTGTTGTTCAGGAGAAAGATTGTGAAATAGTCTTTCGTTTGAAGTATTGGTTACAAACTTTCTGCGATCAATGCTATTCCTAAAAGACTTCTTAACCAAAGAAGTTTTAAATATGGATACAGCATCTGCAGCTCCTTCTTTCTCTAAGAACAAATAAGGTTTGAAAGGAATCTCCGTATCAATTCGTGTTCCTTCACCAGACCAAGTACGAAGATACACTGACTCATTAAATGGATTATAGGTAGCTGCTCTATACATTGCCTATAGTATCATATAGGTCATCGGACAAATCAAGCTAAAAATTTACGATCTTTTGAACCAAAAGGAGTAAAGTATACTTCGTGATGTTTCATTAGATTTTTTTCATCGTCCAACCAAAACTTCTCAGCGTGTGCTCGGGCTTTTTTGCATTGATCTGCATATACACTTTGGTTTTTGAGAGTAGTTTTTAAACAATCAATAAACTCGTCTCCTGTCTTGTATTTTAAGAAAGCATCTTTGTAAGTAACCATATCGGGACATACACAAGGAAGTCCAATTGCTCCCGCTTCAATAAGTTTAATGTTGGACTTACAACGATTGAAGTTGTTATCTTGGAGTGCTGCAAATGTTATTTGAGCTCCAGATTTAGCCATAGCTTCTGGAAAATCTGGAAGCTGAACCCAAGGGAAAAACTTAATTTGTCCATTGTCAATGAAAGGTTTTATGGCCATTGGAAATGAACCATAAAAATGCCAGTTGAAATCTGTTCTTGTTCTAATAATGTGTTGAATTACATGAGCAAAATCATCTTGCTGATTTGCTCTATTAGCAACATCACAATGAGTCCCAGATGCAAAAATAGCAACTATTGGTTTCTTTTTGTTTTTGTCGTATTTTTTAATCAAATCCCCAAGATTGTAATACCGATCAAACCACCATTTCATCAAGTAATTTGGCAAAGCCGTTACGTTTTTATTGCCAGATTTTTCGATCATGTAGTCTCTAAAGTATTCGCTAGTTACTACAATCTCATCCATCATTGATAGAATTTCTTTAATGGAATTTTGAATTTCTGGTGAAGTAAAAGCATCTCTGTTCCTGTTATACATAGGAATGTCTTCGGCAAAAACAACGTCGTCTACTTCATAAATTAATTTAAGTGGTTTTTGTTTGGAAACTTCTTTGAGCATCTTAATAAATTGCAACTGATGAGGCGTTGCTTGACGTTGAAGCTTAACTGCTTCAACTGTGCTGTAAAACTTAGGATCTAAAATCATCGCGGTCGACTCAACAATAACTGACTTTTGATACAGGTTGAGTAAAAAGTTTGGAGCCATGCAACGATAATATCCACAACCACCATAATCTGCTAAATAGTTAATAGCTCGTTTGAGTCCTTCACCTGGAACTTCTGGTGCTGGAAGTGGAGCTCCTACTCGTGGAGCGCTAGCAGCAAACGTTAGTGAAGGAATCCCAAAAGGAAGACCCATGGGAGCTCCAGGAAGATTTTTTATCCCAAGCTGAACAGGTGTAATCATAATTTTATTTAAAAAGATTTTGGATTTTATCTAGCAAGAAACAGTTGAAATTCCGTTTCGTTTTATAACGTGAATGGTATGTTCCGCTTTTGTTGTTACTTCGGGTCCTCTGTGAGTAATAATATAGCAAGACTCGTTGTTTTCGTTGAATCGTTCTCTTAATACTTTTAATGTCAATGACACTCCCTTATCATCCAAAGAGGAATCCAGAAGCTCATCGTAAAAGACCGTGCTAAAATTTACATCACCTTGTAATCTTCTGATGCTGTCTCTTATACACATCTCCGAGCCCACGAGACAGGCAGAAATCTCGTATGCCGTCTTCTGCTTG
>ENA-OSIY01000301-OSIY01000301.1-marine-metagenome-genome-assembly--contig:-NODE-301-length-28578-cov-5.555209_pt1 | contig 28578 bp, 28 predicted proteins | sample MGYA00237884_ERZ534233 | MGnify/ENA primary metagenome ERZ534233 (study PRJEB26412, sample SAMN06343840) | marine metagenome | isolation source: estuarine water | place: USA: Columbia River Estuary... | reverse complement strand
CCCTTCAATTTCTTGAAAGGACTTTCTTTGTTGTGAGCCTTATGTCTCCAGTGCTTCGCCTAAACTTTTTTTTGTGACCCTCGGCTCGTTAAATGTTTTCGTTTAATAATTAGACACAAAAGAATAGAATAGTTGCCTCAATTGAGGAATTAAATTCTTAAGAAATTGTTAAATGATTAGGTCTTATTTTATTAACGATATGCCAAAAATTACCACTGCAGTTCCTATTAGATGAAAAACAGTAACGCTTTCTCCTAAGACAAACATGGACAGGAAAATTACTGAAACCGGACCAGCTGACGAAAGAATAGAAGTAGTAGAAGCGCCCAAACGTTTAATTGCTTCGCCTACCATATAAGTTGGTAAAACAGTGCAAAATATGGCTAGAGTGAGTCCGAGGGCATACACCTGCCATTCAAAATCAAAAAATTTAGCTGGCATTTGTGCGAAGAAGTGAATCAATACTACAATGCACGAAACAATCATGATGTAGGTGGTAAAGCGAGCTGCTCCATATTTGGGAATTAGCTTGTCGCTACCTATTAAATAAAAAGAGTAGGTTAGAGCGCTCATAAAAACCAAGAAAACGCCTAACCACATATCTTTAGAATCATCGGCGCTATTGTGTTTGTAAAACGAAATAAAGATTCCCGCATAGCAAACGGCAATGGCCAGCCATTTGCGCCAAGTTATTTTTTGCTTTAATACTATTGCAGCTAAAATGGTGGTAAGTGTGGGGTAAATAAAGAGAAGAAGTCTTTCGAGGTTGGCGGTGATGTATTGTAAACCTAAGAAATCGAGATAGCTAGAAAGGTAGTAGCCAATAATTCCCATGGCTATCATAATGAGCCAATCTTTTTTAGAGATGTCAATTTTATCTTCGGCTTTGCTTCTGTATAAATGAATGAAAATATAAATAGGTAGAGCAAAGCCCATTCTTAGTACCAAAACAGATAGTGTGTCGGCATTGTAACTGTAAGCAAGTTTTACAAATACTGCTTTTGAAGAAAAGATGACTGCTGCCGAAATGGCGAGCAGGTAGCCAATCGATTTATTGTCTTTTAACGACAAAATGAAAGATTAAAGAAGGTTCTTTCTTTGCAAAATAGCCTCTAAAAACTTAATATCGTTCTCTGTTCTAAAGATGTCGAAAGGCAAATAAAAGAATTGCGCTTTAGAGAAAGAGAAGATATAAGCATCTTTTGTTTTAACCACTTTTTTCAACATTTTCCAGTCAAGAGGCATACCTCGTTGCGCATCGAATTTCATTAAAATTTGCTTGCCATCAATTTCATAGAAAACATTGTAAAACATCATTTTACCCATCTCGTGTTGGGTTAATCCAGCAAACTGAATCATCCAAAACAATAAATAAACAATAGCTACTAGGAGTCCGATGATTAGGAAAGTCCAGAAGTAATTGGTGATAAATGCTAAAGAAATAATGGCTAGCGGACCGAAACCGTACCACCATTCTTTTCTCAACAACATACCCATCGCCACACTTATATATTTACCTTGTTGTAATTGGTATTTCTTTGTTTTGATAATCATAACGCAAAATTTAAGTGGCGAATTTAAGTAATAATTTGTTTAATTGCCCCAGCAAGTTTAGATTTGCCAATATCAAGAAAGAGGTATGGCCAAAAGTATTTCATTGACAATAACTAGTTTACACTCAAAGGTGGAGAAATTGATTATTCTCAATAAAAAGAATGGCGATGATGTAAAACGATTCAAAGAGGAGAATGAAGCCTTGCGTGATGAGTTGAAACAATCAACCAAAAAGAAACTCGAGCTTGAAGAGAAAGTGAAGATTTTAAGTTTAGCAAAAAGCTTGTCCAACGATGAAATTGGAAAGAATGAGTTGAAGCTTAAAATAAATGAGTTGGTGCGTGAAATTGATAAGTGTATTGCTCTTACAAATGGTTAAAAATGTCAGCTGTATCTATTAAAGTAAACATCGCCAATAGAGATTATCCCATGAAAATATCGGGGGATGAGCAAGATTTGGTGCGAAAAGCGGCGAAATTAATAGAACAAAAGATTAAGGAATTTGAACAAGCTTATGCGGTGAAAGATAAGCAAGATGTATTGGCCATGTGTGCTTTGCAGTTTGTAGTGGAGAAGTTGAAGCTAGAAGCAAAACCTACCGTTGAAGATGATTCTGTAGCGGAGAAATTGGAGGAATTGGAGAAGTTTGTTTCCGACTATCTGAAAGATAAGTAAGATCAAAATAAGTTCAACGTTTAATGTTCACAGTTTGTTGTTAGCTAACTTTGAACACCGAATATTAACATTGAACAACTATTAAGTATATTCGCACCAATCTGATTCGTTTAATTATGAATAGGTTGGTGCATTTTTTTTATAAATAAGTAAATATGGAAGCAGTAAGTATAATATTAGGAGTGGTAGGAGCCGCAGCAGGAGCTGGGGTAAGCTACGTTCTCATCAATAAAAGTAACAATGGTAAAGCTAAATCTATCATTGAAAATGCCGAGAAAGAAGGCGAAAGAATAAAAGCCGATAAGCTTTTACAAGCCAAAGAAAAGTTCTTTCAGTTGAAAACAGAACACGAAAAAACCATCAATGAAAGAAACCAAAAGGCGCAGCAAAAAGAGAATTCTTTAAACCAAAAGGAAAATACGCTCAATCAGAAACAGAATGAGGTAAAGAAATTAGAGAAAGATGTTGAGGTAGGTAGAGAGAAATTGAATTCGCAGTTGGAATTGCTAAAAAAGAAAGAAGGCGATGTTGATAAATTGCATAAGCGTCAGGTGGAGCAATTGGAAGCCATGGCTGGTATCACTGCCGAGAAAGCCAAAGAACAATTGGTAGATGCTTTGAAAAATGAGGCTAAAACCAATGCGATGGAGTTTATTCAAACGAGCATTGAAGAGGCTAAAATCACGGCTAACAAAGAAGCTAAAAAGATTATTATTCAAACGATTCAGCGTATGTCTACTGAGGTAGCAATTGACAATGCTGTTTCTGTTTTTCATATCGAATCAGACGAAATTAAAGGTAGAATCATTGGTAGAGAAGGTAGAAACATTAAAGCATTTGAAGCAGCAACTGGTGTTGAAATTTTAATTGACGATACCCCAGAAACAATCGTATTGAGTTGTTATGACCCAATTCGCCGTGAAATTGCGCGTGTTTCTTTGGAGCGTTTGATTAAGGATGGTAGAATTCACCCTGCTCGTATTGAAGAGGTGGTTTCTAAAGTGAAGAAAAGTTTAGAAGACGAGATTGTAGAGATAGGTAAAAGAACAGCAATCGATTTAGGTATTCATGGTTTGCATCCTGAATTGATTAGAATGGTAGGTAGAATGAAGTACCGTTCTTCTTACGGACAAAATTTGTTGCAACACAGTAGAGAGGTAGCAAATATGTGTGCTATCATGGCGGCCGAATTGGGCTTAGATCCTAAGATTGCGAAGAGAGCCGGATTGTTGCACGATATAGGTAAGGTGCCTGATGAAGAGCCAGAATTACCGCATGCTATTTTGGGTATGAACATCGCTGTTAAGTTTAAAGAACGCCCCGAAGTTTGCAATGCCATTGGTGCCCATCACGATGAGATAGAGATGACATCTATGATTTCTCCTATCATTCAAGTGTGTGATGCTATTTCAGGTGCTCGTCCGGGTGCACGTCGCGAAATCTTAGAATCATACATCAAACGTATTCACGAATTAGAAGGCTTAGCGCTTTCTTACCCAGGTGTACAAAAAACATACGCTATTCAAGCAGGTAGAGAATTACGTGTAGTGGTAGAAAGTGAAAAGGTAAGTGATAAAGATGCCGAGAAATTGGCTTTTGATATTTCACAGCAAATTCAAACAGATATGACTTACCCTGGTCAGGTTAAAGTAACTGTGATTAGAGAGGTAAGGGCTGTGGGGTATGCAAAATAGTTTTTACAAATAAATCAATAAATAGCCTTTTCGAAGGCTATTTTTGTATATGGGTATATTCAAGAGATATTTAGGTAAATCAGAACTCTTCAAAAATGTAGCTGTTCTAGTGTCTGGAACCGCCATTGCTCAAGCTATAACTTTATTGATTTCGCCTGTTTTAACACGTTTGTTCACTCCCGAGGATTTTGCTGTATTTGCTCAGTTTTCTGCTATTGTGTCTATTGTTGGTGTTGTAGCTGCAGGCCGATACGAAATGGCCATTGTTTTACCGAAAAGTGATTCGCATGCAGAGGAGCTTTTGTTTCTTTGCGTCTTGTTTTCTTTACTGTCTTTTGTAGTTACCTTCTTGGTGATTATTGCCTATGACTTCTTTTTTTCGAATGATCCCGAAAGCTATTTTACCAATTGGTTTTACCTCGCTCCGCTAGCAGTGTTGTTATCGGGCTTGTATGCAGCTTTTAATTATTGGTCGTCGCGTCAAAAAACATTCTATTTAAACTCGGCAGGAAGAGTTGGTATGGCTTTGTTGAATGCCGCTATGAGTTTGTTTTTTGGTTGGTTAGGTTATGCTTTTAGTGGTTTGATTTTGGGGTTTGTTTTAGGACAGCTTTTAGGCGTTTTAATTATGTCGCATAAGCATTTGTTAAATTTTTTACGAGATATTGGTAGCCTTCGCTTTTCTCATCTTAAAGAGAGGGGGATTGAGTATAAGAAATTCCCCATGGTTAATGCACCACACGCTTTGGTTGATTCTATTCAAGACAATGGTGTTGTGTTTGTGTTATCATATTACTTTCTTTCTCCAATTGTTGCGTTTTATGCCCATGCTTTCCGATTGTTAAAGGCTCCTGTAGGTTTGATTGGTTCAGCTTTTTATCAAGTAAGCTATCAGAAATTATCACAAATGAAAAACAATCATGAGAATGTTCGTCCCTTTATTCTCAGTATGTACAAGAAAATGTTTTTAATAGGCTTTCCTTTCTTCTTGCCTTTATTTTTGTTTACTCCCGAAATATTTGCTTTTGTTTTTGGTGAAAAATGGCTTCTATCGGGTGAGATAGCTCAAATACTAATCCCATGGATTTTTATAAACTTCATTATTGCGCCAATTTCATGTGTACCACTTGTATATGGCAAGCAAGCTCAAGCGTTCTATATTACTATAGTAGATATTGTAGTTCGTTTTTCTGCTCTGATATTAGGTGGGATGTTAAACGATTATAAACTTTCATTTATCATCATTAGTGCCTTTTGTTCTTCATTGCTTATCTTCGCACTTATCTGGTATTATTATATTCCACTTAACAATGAAGTTCAAAAAAATAATTAGTATATCGAAAGAAATTATTGGTTTAGATAAACTCACAATTTTTTTTGATACTTCGGAGGAAGGAAAAAGAATATATAAATACTTCAATTCTCGTCACCCCAGATATTTAATTATTAGAAACAAAACCGTTGGAGTGGCTATTATTAAAACCACTGATTTTACTAATGAAGAGGGTTATTTAAAATCGGTAAATGGTAAAAATTCAGCTGCATACTTTTCTAGAAAAGCATTAAAAGCGGGTTATGTTTTTTCTGAATTAGATCCTGTTAAGTATTCTGATGCAATTTATACTATTAATAATAGCAGTAATTCTCGACAAGGCAGAGAAATGGATTCAGCTTATAAAAAACGTGATTTGGTGTACCCAATTAACAATCAAAATGTGTATTTCGGCATATTTAAAGGTGATGATTTGGTAGCTTATGTTTGGTTTGTTAAGAGCGGAGAATTGTTGCTGTTAAATAGAGTTATGGGCCATGCTAATCATTTAGATTTTGGTGTGGTTTACTTGTTAATGACGTCAGCTGTTCAACATTGTATTAAGTACTATTCTGAGGTAAAATACGCTATGTATGATACTTTTTTTGGGGCGTCTGATGGATTAAAGTTGTTTAAGAAAAGATGTGGTTTTAAACCATATAAAGTTGTATGGAAAATAAAATAAGATGGCCATTTTCAACAGAATATATTCCGATTATTTACTTCCATCAAGATTGAAGGAATACGATTCTTTGCTTCAAGAGGCGAATACAAACGGTTACCTGCATGTAACCATCTCTCATTTTTACAACCTTATTCAAAATGGGGAGCTGAGCGGAGAACAAAAGTATTTTATCCACCGTCATGACATTGATACCGATGTGTCGACTGCTAGAGCAATGTTTGAAATAGAGAAAAAGAATGGAGTAAAGTCCTCTTGGTATTTTCGTCGCTCAACATTCGACATTGAATTGATGAAAGAAATACATGAGTATGGAAGTGAGGTGGGATATCATTATGAAGAGCTTTCAGACTTTTGCAAAAAGCACCGAATGAAATCGGTAGACAAGGTAAAAGAAAATTATGAAGCAATACGCGCCTTGTTTAAAGAGAATTTTATTGATTTGGAGAAGCGCTGCGGATTTAAAATAAATAGCATTGCCTCTCATGGAGATTTTGTTAACCGCAAGTTAGGTTTGCCTAATCATTCATTTGTTAATAAATCTTTGCTGCAGGAATTAGATATTGATTTTGAATGTTACGATGATATTTTGCTAAAGAATTACCAAAATATATTATCAGATACCATCTATCCACGTTTTTATAAACCACAAAATCCCTTGCAATTAATTGATGAAGGGAAAATACGTATATATTTGCTTAGCCATCCGCGTCACTGGAGAAAGGCAATTTGGATAAATACAGTAGATAATATTCAGCGTTTTATTGAAGGGATTAGATATTGAAATGATTAGAAGGAAACTATTATTTTGGATGAATAAGTTATTTAAACCTACCATGATTGGTGGGTTTAAACGATTTGATGGAGTTTTCTTGAAGAAAACACGCATATCTAATACCACCTTCATTGATCATCCAGAACGTTTGCTAATTGAGGATAATGTATTTATAGGTCATCATAATTATATAGAGGCGAGCAATGGTTTGTCGATAGGAGAAGGGTGTCAGATTACTTCTTTTGTTTCTATAACCACACATTCTAGTCATCAATCTATTCGTTTGTATGGTGCTAATTATGCTGGACAGAACATGCATGCTTATGTAAAAGGGAAAGTAGAAATAGGAAAATATACTTTTATTGGACCGCATAGTGTAATTATGCCCAACACCAAAATAGGCAAAGGAAGTATAGTTGCTGCTTATTCCTACGTGCAAGGCGAGTTTCCCGATTTTGCTATCATTGCTGGTAATCCTGCTGAGATTAAAGGTGATACAAGAAATTTAGATAAAGAATATTTAGAGAAATATCCTGAACTGTTGGAGAATTATAAGCAATGGAGCAATTAGCAAAAACTTCACAATTTAAGTGCGGGTATATTATTTCTTTAATTATTGGTTTGTTCGTTTTCTCCACTTTGCTACTGCCCGAGGTTATGATTAATTCTTCTTTTCCTAAGTTGCAAATTAGCGATTTACTTCTCATGCCAGCCTTTATTTTATTGTTTTACAACCGATCTAAAGTGCTTTGGTTTTCTAATGTGAAATTTTATGTTTTATGGTTATTATTCGGACTGATAATGCTAATTTCCTTAATCGTTAATGAACGATTTTTTGTTTTGCAAGATTTGTTTGAATTATATAAGTTATTTAAATTCTTATTTTTTGTGCTATTTCTCAGCACTCTGGGTTCGGCAGCTAATTTAGAGCAAATTGTAAAAGTTTCTTTTGTTGGTGTGCTACTTTTTAACTTGTTACATTACTTTGATGTGTTAGGTTTTAATGAGCATTTCATGTCTTATTACAGTGCGGAAGTTCAATGGAAAACTTTTGGTTTAAATTCTGTTGGAGAGACTGATACTAAAAGGCTTTTAGGAACATTGGGAAATCCAAATACAAATTCTGTTTTATTTTTGTTTTTTATGTTTTATTTCCAGCCCTCCAAAAACACATTTAAGTTGGTTGATTTATTGCATTTTAGCGCTGTTTTGGCTTTTTTTGCATGTCAGTCGAGAACGAGCTTAATTGCACTTGCTGTTTGTGTTCTTTTCATAATTTGGACTGCAGATAGAAACTGGATACTATTTGCAAAACGTGCAGTTGTTTATTTTCTTTTAGGTATGTTGGTTTTTGTAGGTGATATTTTCTGGTCGCAGAAAGAGAGCAAGCAAAATTATTTAACCACACTTAGCGGCGAGGCTTGGAAATCCAAATCAATAAAAGGGAGAATGGAGGTTTGGGGAATGCTATGGGACAATATCAAGGAAAAACCAGTTCTTGGTCATTCGCCTAATAAAGATTTTTTTTACTCTAATAATATTTATGCCGAGAGTCAGTACGTTTTGTATGCCTATAGATATGGTTTTGTTGGCTTAATTTTGTTTTTAATTATTGGATTTTATGTTTTGAATATGTCGTATTTGGCCTTTAAGAACAAACAAAATATTGTATTGTTTTTAATTACTTTAGTATTTATGATTTCATCATTTACTAATATGCCGTTTAATGACTCTAGATTAATCATGATTTATGCGCTAGTTGTAGCTATATTTTTTAATTATAAAAACTTGAGTCATGAAGCCTAAACTTTTATTAGTTTCATCCAATATGGCTCATTTGATGAATTATTATCATTTAGTGAAAGAATATTTTTCTGAAATTTTGGTGGTTACTAATACTAAAATTGAGCAGGAAGATGTGCATTATGAACTTCTGGATTTTTCTTTGATAAAGTTGACTAATCATTTTCAGATACCTAGGAGAATTAAAGGAATTGTAAAGAAATTTAAACCGGATATAGTACATGTGCATCAGGCTAATGCCTATTCTTATTACACTATTAGAGCTTTGTCGGGTTTTCACATACCGATTGTGGTAACAGCGTGGGGAAGTGATATCTTGGTTGCCCCTAAGCGAGGCTTTCTATTGAAAAGAATGGTGCAATATGTTTTGAAGAGAGGCACAGCATTTACTTCTGATTCTGTTTTCATGGCAGAAGAAATGCGCCGCTTGTCTCCTTCTTTAAAATTAAATATCCTTATTGCTAATTTCGGTATTGGAATAGATACTCAGCAATTACCTAAAGAGAATATTATATACTCGAACAGATTACATTTCCCTTTGTATAGAATAGATCAGGTAATAAAATCATTTAACTTATTTTCTAAAACAGATCAGGGAAATTATTTCAAATTAATTATTGCCGCTACAGGAGCCGAAACTGAAGAATTAAGAACTTTGGTTAAAACCTTAGGCATTGAAGATAAAGTTGAGTTCGCTGGCTGGGTTAATAAAGAGAAGAACGCTGAATATTATGCAAAAGCTAAAATATATGTTTCGATTCCCGAAAGCGATGCAACAGCCATTAGTCTTTTAGAGGCAATGGCAAGCGAGTGCATTCCTGTAGTATCTGATTTACCGGCGAATAAGGAATGGATAAAAGATCAAATTAATGGAGTTGTAGTGAGTGATATTCGACAAGATTTTTTTTCTGCTGCACTAAATTTGCAGGCAGAAAAAGCAATAGTGATAAACAAGAAAATGATTGAAGAAAACGGGACTAAAGTAGTGAATAGGATGAAGTTTTTTGAATTGTATGATTCATTGATAAAGTAATTAGTATGAAGATTTGTCATGTAACATCGGTGCATAATTTCAATGATAATAGGATATTTTATAAAGAAGTTATCTCTTTAAAAAAAGCTGGATTCAATGTTTGTCTTATCGCTCCCGGTGAAAGGGATTTTGAATTCGAAGGAGTTAATATATTTCACTTAAAGAGAAAAGGTGGTAGAATATCGAGAATGCTTAAGATGTCGATTGCTGGAGTGCTTAGAAGGGCTAAAGATGTAAATGCAGATGTTTATCATTTGCATGATCCTGAGTTAATGATTGCGGGCTTAATACTTCGATTGAAGGGCAAGAAAGTTGTGTTTGATGTGCATGAAAATAATCCAGCCTCGATTTTATCTAAGCCTTATATTAAATCTAAAATTCAAAAGGTACTTCTTTCTAAGGCGATGATGCTAATGGAGCAATTTGCCTTTACGTTTTTTAATAAGATAGTAACAGCGCGTCCCGACATCTCGGAAAGTTTAGGGCGCTTTAGACCCATCACACTGCGAAATGTACCAATTCTGCCTTCTTTGAACACTGCTGATAAACCAAATTTTGTTAAAGAAAATTTCTCCCTAATTTTTGTGGGCGGCATCACCTCAATTAGAGGTGTAAAAGAGTTGATACAGGCAGTAGACAGAGTGAAAGATTGTGAGTTGTGGTTGTTAGGTCCTTTTGAAGATAAGTTGATCGAAGACGAATGCAAAGCATTAATTGGATGGCGAAAGGTAAGATATTTAGGTGTAGTTCAACCTTTTGAAATATTTAAGTTTATCTCTTATGCAGATGTTGGGGTTGTTACATTTTTGCCTTTACCCAATCATTTAAAAACATTGGCTACCAAGCCATTTGAATATATGGCCTGCGGAAAACCTATGATCATGTCTGATTTTCCTTATTGGAAAGAATTTTTTAAGGATTCTTCTCTTTATGTAGATCCTACGAATATAAATCAGATCGCGGCAACTATTGAGCATTTGAAAAATGACAAAGTCCTTTTGAAAAAAATGGGAGAATTAAATAAGGTTTTAGCCTACAAAGAATATTCTTGGGATTCAGAGGTTAGAGTATTGATTGATTTTTATTCTCAGTTAGAAAAAAGATAATAAATGAAGTGGGATTCAATAAAATATCAACTTTTTTTATCGCTAAGCATATTTTCGTTTTTTTTATTATCCTGGAATGGATCTATTCCTGAGTTTATTTCACCAGCTTTATCTAAATTGAATTTGGTGTCATATGCTATTGGATTGTGTTTTGTACTTTGTTTTTTTCAAGATGGTTTTCAATCATTTCGCCCTTTTAAAAACTGGTTGTCTATTACTGTTTTTGTCTTTTATTTACTGTATGTTGTTTCTGTTTTTACCTCAAAAAATGTGGCGATAGCATTGAAAGCATTAGAGTATAAATTGAGCTTTATCTTGGTTTGTTATACATATTTTTCTAATCCTCTATTTTTTAGAAAAAATAAGGCCGCTTTATTGAAATCATTCTCGCTAGGCTTGATTATTTTGCTTTTATTATTAGATTTTAGAGGTTTTTTGATATACTTCGAAACAGGTGAATTCCCAGTCTATACAGCTTTTACAACAGCTTTGCATCCTACTTATTTAGGTTTATGCTCTTTTATTGTAGTTGTTCTTTGCATGAAAAAGATGCAAGATTATTCTTTTGTTATTGGTAAGAAATCAATAGTTGTTCTGCTGATAGGATTGTTTTTAATTTTACACATATTATTGGTTCAAAGCAGATCGGCCCAAATCTCGCTGCTTCTGGGCTGTTTGCTATATGCTTATCAATTGTATTTTAAAACTCGTTTTTTACAGTTAGCTTCTTTTTTGGGGATTGTCGCAATTTCTTTCTTTGTTTTAATGAAATTTCCTGCCGGACAGCGCTTCAAAGAAATGTATGTGGCTTTAGTTTCTCCTCATCCTGATGGAGATATGTCGGGAACTAATTTTAGAATGAATTTAATTAAAAGCTATCCAGAAGTGTTATCGGATATTTGGTTGTTTGGCGCAACAAAAGGGGATGCTCAAGAGCACTTAACTAAATTTTATTTAAAGAAAGGCTGGATACATGCTGCTGAAGAGAATTATAATGCGCACAATCAATTTCTTCAGGTATTAATTGAATTTGGTATTATTGGTTTTTTGCTGTTTTGCTTAATTTTCTTTTTGCCTTTTTTCTTATATCACGGTTTTTACTTTCGAATAATATTAATGGGGTTTACTATCAGTTTATTGTTTGAATCCTTTTTGGAAAGACAAGCAGGAATTTTTCTTTTCATCTTCATCTATTGTTTGTTCAATGCTCCTATTGAAAATATAAAAAATGCTAAACTTATTTCACGATGAAAATGTTAATGCTCACTCAGTATTTTCCACCCGAGGTGGGGGCTCCTCAAAATAGATTGTTTGAGAATGCTGTTCGTTGGAAAAAAATGGGACTTGAAATAGATGTGCTCACTGCAATGCCTAATTATCCTAAGATGGAGATTCATCAAGATTACGAAGGTAAATGGTTTAGCAAGGAAAAAATCGACGAACTCACAGTTTATAGGGCATGGATTTTTGTGAGTAAAAGTAAGTCGATTGTTTTTAGATTGATGAATTATTTTTCCTTTGTATTTTCTTCAATGTTAGTCGCTCTTTTTAAATTGAAAAAATACGATGTTGTTTTTGTTGAATCGCCTCCTTTATTTTTAGGAATATCGGCACGATTTATATGCAGAATAAAAGGAGCCAAGATGATTTTCAATGTAAGTGACTTGTGGCCTGAAAGTGCTGAGAAGTTGGGTTTGGTGACCAACAAAACTTTTTTGAAAATGGCAACTGTTTTGGAAGAGCATTTGTATAAGAAGTCGGCAATTATTACTGGGCAAACACAAGGTATCGTTAAAGATATTCAAAGCAGGTTTCCCAATAAGAAAGTGTATTGGCTGCCCAACGGAGTCAATTTGAATTTGTATGATCCTGAAAAAAAATACGGTAATTGGAAAGAAGAAAATGGATTCAAAGAAAGTGATGTTTTGTTTGTTTACGCAGGAATTATTGGTCATGCACAAGGTTTGGAAGTGATATTGAAAGCGGCCAACGAATTGAAATCACAAACTAATGCCCATTTTATTTTAGTAGGAAGTGGTCCTGAAAAAGAAATACTTCTTAAAATGAAATCGGAAATGAATTTAAGCAATGTTCATTTTTATGATGCCGTTTCAAAAGCAGAAATGCCTGCAATCATTGAGTCATGTGTAATGACAATTGTTCCATTGAAAAAACTTGACTTGTTTAAGGGAGCTATTCCTTCTAAGATATTTGAAAATCTAAGCATGAAAGTTCCAGTAATCTTAGGCGTTGATGGTGAAGCACGTGATTTATTCGTTGAAGATGGTAAGTGCGCTTTGCACTTCGAACCTGAAAATGAGGTAGCCTTGTCAAAAGTGATAACAAATGTTCTAGAAAATAAAGTCGATCTTGTATCTATGAAAGAGAATGCTCGAAAGTATGTGGGAGAGAAGTTTAATCGAGATAAAATTGCAAATGAGTTTTTTGACTATTTGCTAAAGAAAATTCATGAAAAGGACTTAGTTTAGCATGGTTGTCCTTTTATTTGAGATTAGCACTATTTTTCTATGTCTTTATAAGCTTACTTCAATTCCAAATCTTTTTTCCCAATTCCTTTGCCTATTTTTGAAAAAAAACATCAAATGAAAATTCTTACCATCATAGGCGCTCGTCCGCAATTCGTTAAAGCAGCAGTGCTTAGTCGTGTATTCTCTAAAATGAATGGAGTAGAGGAACTTTTGGTTCATACTGGCCAGCATTTCGACGATAAGATGTCGCAAATATTTTTCGATGAAATGGAGATACCTAAGCCTCATTACAATTTAGAAATAAATAGTTTGGGGCATGGCGCTATGACCGGACGAATGTTGGAAGGTATCGAGAGTTTAATCATAAAAGAAAAACCAAACTGGGTAATGGTTTACGGCGACACCAACTCTACCTTAGCTGGTGCTTTGGCAGCAAAGAAAATTCATGTTAAAGTGGCTCACGTAGAGGCTGGATTGCGCAGTTTCAATATGCAAATGCCCGAAGAAATTAATAGAATTTTAACCGATAGAATTAGCGATGTTTTGTATGCGCCTACTCAAACAGCAGTAGATAATTTAAGGCACGAAGGATTCGATAATTTTTCTTCACAAATTGTGCTGTCGGGAGATGTGATGCAAGATGCAGCGCTTTTTTATGCTCAAAAGGCAGAAGAGAAATCAATACTTGATAGAAGTTTGTTGCAAGGTGATTTCGTGTTGTCTACGATACATCGTCAAGAAAATACCGACAATCCAGAAAATTTAAAAGCCATTGTTAAGGCCCTCAATAAAATTAATCAACAAATGCGTGTGGTGTTGCCTTTGCATCCGCGCACACGCAAAATTATAGCCGATTTATCACTCTCACTTAACGTCACTGTTTTAGATCCTGTTGGTTATTTCGATATGCTTCAATTGCTAAAGAATTGTTCTTTGGTAATGACCGATTCTGGTGGTTTGCAAAAGGAGGCTTTCTTCTTTAAAAAGCAATGTGTAACGCTGCGAGAACAAACAGAATGGGTAGAATTGATACAAGGCGGATTCAACGTTTTAACCGGAGCTAATGAACACTTGATTGTCGATGCTTTTACAAAAATGGTGAACACCAAAAGCGATTTCAGTGTTAATTTGTATGGCAATGGCAGCGCCGGAGAGGCTATTGCCAATCACTTATTAAAAAATACGATATGATTCCTTTTTCGCCACCCAGAGTAGATAAAAAAACAACCGATGCAGTAACTGCCGTTTTATTGTCGGGATGGATTACCAGCGGTCCGAAAACAAAAGAGTTTGAAAGCAAATTGGCCGATTATAGCGGTAACCCCACCACCTTGTGTTTAAATTCTGCAACAGCAGGTTTAGAATTGGTGTTGCGTTGGTTTGGTGTTGGTCCTGGTGATGAAGTAATTCTTCCTGCTTACACCTATTGCGCTACGGCTAATGTTGTGATGCACTGCGGAGCCAAACCTGTTTTGGTAGATGTAAATGCGAATGATTTTAATATCAGCGTTAAAAATATTGAAGCGGCCATCACTTCAAAAACGAAGGTGATTATGCCTGTTGACTTTGCTGGCTTGCCTTGCGACTACGATGAGATTAACAATTTGGTAAAAAAATCAAGCATTGTTTCATTATTCAAAGCCAGTTCTGAGGAACAAAAACAATTGGGGAGAATTTTGGTGTTGAGCGATTCTGCGCACTCTTTTGGCGCACAATATTATGGTACTAAAGCTGGAACATTAACCGATGTTTCTGTGTTTTCTTTTCATGCCGTAAAGAATTTAACAACTGCAGAAGGTGGAGCCATCGCCTTAAATTTTCCTGCGCCTTTCGATAACAAAGCCATTTATGAGCAGTTGAGAGTGTGGTCGCTACACGGACAAAATAAAGATGCGCTTAGTAAAACCAAAGCTGGAGCTTGGGAATACGATGTGGTTAATGCAGGGTACAAATGCAACATGACCGATATTCAGGCTGCCGTTGGTTTGGTAGAGTTAGAACGTTACGACAGCGAGAATTTACCAAGACGCAAAACAATATTTGATGCTTATTCTGCCGAATTATCTAAACATTCATGGGCTGAACTTTCTCCTTATTTAAACGATACTAAAGTGTCTTCTTTTCATCTTTTTCCTTTGAGAATTAAAGGTGCTACTTTGGAACAAAGGAATTCGATTATCGAAGAAATTAGCAAAAATGAGGTGGCTGTTAACGTGCATTTCAAACCATTGCCTTTGCTTACTTTTTATAAAAATGAAGGCTATAAAATGGATGATTATCCGGTGGCTTACGATAACTTTAAAAGAGAGATTTCATTGCCGGTGTATTATGGCTTGAGTGATGATAATGTGAAGACGGTATTGAGTGTTGTGATTGCTGCGGTTGAAAAAGTGATGGGGCAGTGGCGTGATGATTAAAGTTTATCTATATTTATTACAAAATCAATAGAATGAATATTTCATCTACTAAATTGGAGTTGGCTAAAAGACTTTTAGATACTCAGGATAAGGATGTTTTGAATTATATTAAAGCGCTTTTCGATACGCGCTCTAAAGACTGGTGGGATACTCTTCCAACAGAAGTTCAACTTTCTATAGAACAAGGGATCGCTCAAGCTGATAGAGGTGAAACTATTCCTCATAAAGAAGTGATGAAAAAGTACAAGAAATGGCTAAAGAAGTAAGGTGGACCAAAGAGTCGGTTGCTGCTTACGATAGAGTTATTGACTATTTGGAGAGGGAGTGGTCGGAGAATGAAATCATTAATTTTATTGAATGCACAGAGTTGGTTTTGCAATATGTTTCTTCAAACCCATTAATGTTTCGAAAAACAAGCAAAAAGAGCGTTAGGGAGGCCCTCATTACCTCACATAATTTAATGATTTACAAAATTTATCCAACGCATATTTCTATCATCACTTTTTGGGATACCAGACAAAATCCACGAAAGAAATTTTTAAAAATCAACAAAAAGTAATGAAACGCCTTTTCGATATAGTCTTTTCTGCAACAGCACTTTTACTATTTTCTCCTTTCTTTATTTTGATTTGCGTTTTGATTTTATTTTCGGGCAAAGGCGGCATATTTTTCCGTCAGGTTCGTGTAGGTCAAAACAACAAAGATTTTAAGATTTTTAAGTTTAGAACCATGAAGCCCGATGCAGAGAAGGCGGGACAGCTTACTGTGGGCATGAAAGACAATAGAATTACGAAGGTGGGCTATTATCTAAGAAAATTCAAAATGGATGAAGTGCCGCAACTCATCAATGTGTTTATTGGCGAAATGAGCGTTGTTGGTCCGCGACCAGAAGTACGCAAATACGTTAATATTTACACCCCCGAACAAATGAAAGTATTGAGTGTTCGTCCGGGCATCACCGATTTCGCATCCTTAAAATATTTCAATGAAAATGAAGTGTTGGGTAAATCCACTAATCCCGAAAAAACATACATCGAAGAAGTAATGGTGGAGAAATTGGCCATTAACATGGAGTACATTAACAATCCATCTTTGTTAACCGATTTAAAAGTAATAGCAAAAACTATTTTTAGAATATTTGGATTCTAAAATCCCTACCTTTGCCCCATGCAAGCAGAAGAAAAAGATAGATTAGATTTATTGCGACGCTTACAAGGTTCGGTGTGGGCGGCAGTGAAAGATTTTCAAATGATTGAGAAGGGCGATAAGGTGATGGTGTGCCTTTCTGGTGGTAAAGACAGTTACACCATGTTGGATATGTTGATGAAGATGCAGAAATCTGCTACCATGGATTTTGAAATTATTGCCGTTAACCTCGATCAAAAACAACCCGGATTTCCAGAACACATTCTTCCAGAATATTTAACCAAAGTAGGCGCTCCATTTAGAATTGTAGAAAGAGATACCTATAGCATTGTAAAAGAAAAAATTCCTGAAGGAAAAACCATGTGCAGCCTATGTTCGCGCATGCGCAGAGGTACTTTATATGGCGTTGCCGAAGAGATGGGCGTAACCAAAATTGCTTTGGGTCATCATCGTGAAGACATTATTGAAACCATGTTTTTAAATCTTTTCTTCAACGGAAAGATGGAGGCTATGCCTGCCAAATACAAAACCGATGATGGAAAGCATATCGTTATTCGTCCGCTAGCCTATTGCAAAGAAGCCGATATTGAAACGTATTCTGAAGAACAAAAATTCCCTATCATTCCTTGTAATTTGTGTGGTTCACAGGATGGATTGCAAAGAGTTATTGTGAAAAAAATGTTGGCTCAATGGGATAAGGAATTTCCGGGTAGAGTAGAATCAATCTACAATGCCATGCAAAATATCCATCCGTCGCATATGTTGGATAGAAATATTTTCGATTTTCATTCTTTGGTAAGCGAACAAATGAAGGCGAATGGCGTAGGAAAAAACGAGTTCAATGTTTAAAGTTCAAGGTTCAATGTCAGCTGGGTTTTGAAAGTTCAGTTGAATACCTTGCTAACGTTGAACCTTGAACTTTAAACATTGAACATTACTTATGAATTCATTGTGGCAACCTTCTTCAAATTTCACAAGAGGCTCTAATTTATTTCATTTCGCGACTTTTTTAGAAAAGGAATTCGATTTAAAATTCGATGATTATAATTCTATTTGGGAGTGGTCGGTAAACGACGTTGATGCCTTTTGGAAAGCCATTTGGAAATACTACGATATTCAGCATGATGGTTCTTTCTCTCACTCTCACATCTCATCCGGCGGTGGACGGACAGGCTCTGATTTCATCTCCACAAAGTGGTTTGAAGGAACAAAAGTAAATTACACCGAGCATGTATTTAAAGCCAAAACCAAATATTCTCCAGCCATCATTTTTCAATCAGAACATTTGCCATTACAGGAAATATCGTGGGCTGAGTTAGAACAACAAGTAGCAAGTTTCACTCAATATTTAAGAAAAAACGGAATTCAAAAAGGCGATAGAGTAGCGGCTTATTTACCCAATATTCCGCAGGCTTTGGTAGCATTTTTAGCCACCAATGCTGTTGGTGCGGTATGGTCTAGTTGCTCTCCCGATTTTGGTACGCCAAGTGTTTTAGATAGATTGACTCAGATAGAACCTAAAATTTTAATCGCTTGTGATGGCTATAGCTACAATGGAAAAAAGTTTTCTAAGATTCATGCGGTAAACGAATTAATAGCCAATTTGCCTTCTATACAAAAAGTGGTGTTGGTGAACTATATCGGCGAGGAAAAGCTAGAAGGTGCAGATTCTTATATCGATATTCTTACATTACCTGCAGAGGCTCTTCGCTTTGAAAGAGTTGATTTTAACGATCCTATTTGGGTACTGTATTCATCGGGAACTACAGGTAAACCCAAGGCCATTACGCATAGTGTGGGAGGAATGCTTATTGAACATTTAAAAGCATTGGGTTTGCATCAAAACTGTAAAAGAGGAGATAAATTCTTTTGGTATTCAACTACTGGTTGGATGATGTGGAACTACGCTAATGCGGCTTTGTTGCATGGTACTACGGTGGTGATTTACGATGGGGCACCAGCTTATCCAAATATAAATGTGTTGTGGGATTTGGCTAGAGATACACAAATCACTCATTTTGGAGCTGGGGCAAGTTTTTACATTTCTTGCATGAAAGAAGGGGTAGATAGAAAACAGAAATTAGAACATATTCAATCGTTGGGAAGCACTGGGTCGCCTTTGCCTCCAGAGGCTTTTGAGTGGATTTACAAAAGCATTAAAAAAGATTTGTGGTTGGTGTCGTTAAGCGGTGGAACAGATATTTGCAGTGGTTTTGTGGGTGGAAATCCTTACGATGCAGTGTATGCAGGTGAAATTCAATGTAGATTGCTGGGCTGTAAAGTAGAAGCCTACAATGAAAAAGGAATAGCAGTTTATGATGAGCTGGGTGAAATGGTGATTGAAAAACCAATGCCATCGATGCCCATTTATTTTTGGGGCGATATCAACAACGAAAAATACCGTGCGAGTTATTTCGAGATGTATCCGGGCAAATGGCGACATGGTGATTGGATAAAGATTACCGATAGAAAAACAGTGATTATTTTCGGACGATCAGATGCCACATTGAATAGAGGAGGAGTGCGTATTGGAACCAGTGAAGTATACAGCGCAGTAGAAAGTGTAAGCGAAATAAAAGACAGTATGGTGATTTGCACCGATGAAGACGGCGGTGAACACTACATGCCCTTGTTTGTGGTATTGAAAGATGGCTTTATTCTAAACGACGAACTCAAATCGAAAATAAAAGGTGAATTGCGTAAACAATATTCACCGCGCCATGTGCCCGATGAAATCATAGAAGTAAAAGAAATTCCATATACCATCAGCGGCAAAAAGATGGAAACTCCTGTGAAGAAATTATTGATGGGTATTCCATTAGAAAAAGTGGCTAGTGCCGATGCGATGAAGAATCCGGGAAGTTTAGAGTTCTTCGTGAACTTTGCCAAAAAAAGAAAATCTTAAGATTTATTTGATAAGCAGGACAATAGTTCCTTCGGGGTACCTCAGGATGACAACCACCGCCTGAAAATCACATTTACCTAACAGTTCATAGCATGGCTGTCATCCTGAGGTACCCCGAAGGAACTATTGTCCTATTTGAAATTCACTCTACTTTCTAATTTTATCTTCCTTGATCTCCTTCATCATATGACTATAAGCCTTTCTAAGAATAACAGTATATGATTTATCAATAAAGGTTGCTACACTGTTGGTGTTTTTGTGAATGGCTGTTAAGTGAATGTTCATCTCTTCATCCATTTCTAATGCTACTGTGTACAGTTGAAGTACCAGCTTAAGTTTAGACGTGTTTTTCATATTGATGGGTAAAGATAAGTCAGCAATTCTATTTTCTACTGCTTTGAAAATAAAATAGGAAAATAGCCGCAGGTAATTTATTTTTAGAACATTGTATGAAAGTGAAATTTGCGCGACATATATTTTCTATCCTTTTTTTGAGCTTTATAGGAGCCTCATCAGTGCTTTCTCAGGATTTGCATTTTACGCAGTTTTTCTTTGCGCCTTCTAACTATAATCCTGCGCATATAGGTGATTTCGATGGTGATTATAGGGTGATTGGTAATCAACGTCGCCAGTGGGCTTCGGTAACCATTCCTTACCAAACTTTTGCGGGCTCCTTCGATGCACATGATTTTTTAAAGGTGAAGGGATTGGGCGCCATGTTTAATGTGCTAACCGATAAAACAGGTGATTCTCATTTTACTTATACCATCATCAATTTAGGTTTGTCTTATCAGTTGCAATCAAAAGATTCTGCTAATTTCTTTACGCTAGGCATGCAATCGGGCTTAAGTAACAAGCAGTTTAGCACGCAAGATTTGAAATACGATAACCAATACAATGGTTTCTTTTACGACCCAGGTATAAGCAGTATTGAGGCTTTCAATAATTTGAAGGTGAATTACCTCAATTTAAACGCTGGATTTAAGTACAAACGCATCATTAATAAAAAATCGAATTTTCATTTGGCGGCCAGTGTTTACAACATCAATCAGCCCAAAGAAACTTTTATGAATAACGCACAAATTCGTTTGGATAGAAGATTTAATATAGAGGTGGGGACAGAACATGTTCTTAATGCTAAACTGTCTATTTTACCCTTGTTCTTGTTTTCTTATCAGGGCAAATATTCTGAATACAATATGGGTGCTATGTTAAAATACAATTTGGTGAATGAACTATTTAATACATGGAAGCTATTGGGTGGAATGTGGGCAAGAGCTGGTGATGCAGGTAGTGTGTTTGCGGGATTGATACGCAATAACTGGACTTTTGGTGCTAGCTACGATGTGAATCTGTCTAACCTTCAGCCGGCGTCGCAGAATAGAGGCGGATTGGAATTGTCGCTTATCTACATTTGGAAAAAATTACCTGAACGACCAAAGTTTAAAATATGTCCCGACTACTTGTAAAAAATATCATACTTTCCTTCTGTTTTGTGCTTTGTGCATTCACTCTAAACGCACAAAAGAAGGAGTATGCCAAGTGGGCCGAAGATGCTTTTGTGCAAGGCGATTTTATTAGTGCGGCCAATTCTTATCAAAAATTGTTTGAATTAGATTCAACGAATATAGCAGTGGCTTTTAAATTAGCAGAATCTTATCGGGGATATAAAGCATTTAAAAAAGCGTATTCTTATTACGAGCTGGTAAATGTTTCAGCACAGCGCGCCAATTATAGCGAAGCCCTGTATTGGATGGCCATGATCAACAAGATGCTGGAAAATTATGCTTTAAGTGAAAAGCAGTTGGCAACTTATCTTAAAGAAGCAAAAAATAAATCGTCGTTTTATTATGTAAGCGCTGTGCAAGAATTGAAAGTAGCCAAAGAAATTCCTTTGATTATTAAAGATTCTGTGAATTGCACTGTGTTTCCAGTAAGTACATTAAATACCACTCATGCCGAGTTCTCGGCACAACTTCATAATGATTCTACTTTGCTTTTTTCGGCTATGCGACCTAAGCAAAAAGGCTATGCTGTTGATGTTTATGAGGCACAAGTAAAAGACAGTGTATGGCAAAATGAAGTGTTGTATTCAGTTTTGAAAAAGGAAAAAGGCAATGCTGCAAACATTACTTTTAACAAAGATAAATCGCGATTCATTTTTGCCGATTGCGATGAAAAGCAAATGTGTGTTTTGAAAGAATGTGTGAGAACCGATAGTTCGTGGACTAATCCGAAACCTTTGGGTGATCAAATTAATTTGATGGGTTTCAACAACACGCATCCTCATTGGGCAAGTATTGCCGATAAAGAAATTTTATTCTTCACATCGAATAGAACTAGTGGAAAAGGCAAATTAGATATTTGGTACAGTGAACTAAAAAATGGAGAATTTAGCACTGCTAAAAATGCAGGTTCTTCTATAAACACGCCAGGTGATGAAATCACTCCTTTTTATTCTATCGCCGATTCGGCCTTGTATTTTAGTTCCGATTGGCATGCAGGAGTTGGAGGAACAGATATTTTCTATTCCAAAGGAAATATCAATTCTTTTGCAGCTCCCAAAAACGCCGGTGTGCCTATCAACTCGTCGCGTAATGATCAGTATTTTTATATCGATGAACAAGGAAAGGGCTTTTTATCTTCTTTAAGGGTAGGGACTTTAAGCGACAATGAAGATGCTATTTGTTGTGCCGATTTATATACTTTCTCTAAGCATAAAAAAGTAGTGTTGCCTAATGATACTTTGCCTTACAAATTAATTGAAGCTTATGTTGAATTGCCTTTGGTGCTGTATTTCCACAATGATGAGCCCAATCCGCGCACACGCGATACGCTTACCAAGTTCACCTACATGGAAACTTATGCGGCTTATAAAAAATTGCAACCCGATTATTTAACTAAATACCCTGAGGTTTTAGAGGGCGAACAAAAGCAATTGGCTAGTGATGAGGTGCAATATTTCTTCGATAATCATGTGGATTTGGGCGTGGAGAATTTACATAAGTTTACTACCGAATTGATTGGTTATTTAGAGCAAGGCTATTCTGCCGAGGTTTTAATTAAAGGCTTTGCTAGTCCGCTAACCACCTCCTCATACAACGTGAATTTATCTTTGCGTAGAATTTCTTCGTTGATGAATTATTTAAAGGTTTATCAAGGTGGAGTATATGTTCCTTATTTTAATGGAACGGCGGCCAACGGCGCTAAACTGAGCTTTATTAAAAATCCGAATGGTGAGTATAAATCGGCAACAGGTGTGAGCGACGACTATTACGATGTTAGAAATTCTATTTACAATCCGCGCGCAGCCATCGAAAGAAGAATAGAGGTAGTGCGCGTTAATTTGATTCCAAAAGAGCCTAAGGAAATTGCCTATTTCGACAATTTTAGAAAGATGGAAATTGATTTAGATACCATTAGCGGAGATAAGGTGAGTCATAAAATTTATTTGAAAAACACTAGCAAAGAGTCGTGGACAGTTGAAAGCATAGGTGCCGATTGTTCTTGTACACAATTGAAATGGGATAAGCAGGTAGTGCAGTCGGGAGACTATTTAGTATTGGATTTTACCATAGATTTAACAGCTAAGAAAGGAGAGAAGCACAATATCATTTCTTTAAAGAAATCGAACAACAAAGAGTACCAAGCCATAGAATTAAAGTATTTTGTGCAATAAAAAGTGTTAGGTGTTTTCACAAAAAAAGCTGAAATTCACGGCGCTAAATTAATCAACATCAAAAATCGATTTATGAAATTCAAATTATTTATAGCAGCCAACATCTTATTACTAGCTTCTTGCGGTAAATGTGTAGAGAAGTGTTCAAAATCAAAAAAAACAGAAGCAGCCGCTCCAGCAACCCAACAACAAAAGGTGAGTTATGCTTTGGGAAGTATGATAGCCAATGATTTGAAAAGAAATGGCTTAGATTCTTTAGATATTAATTATTTCTCTAGAGCTTTTAGCGTGGTGTATGGAAAAGATACTGCTTTGTATAGCGAAGCTGATATTAGAACCACTATGGAAATGTTCTCTCAACAAATGAGAATAAAACAAGAAATTAAAAAACAACAAGAAATTGATTCGGCCAACGCTGAAGGCAAAAAATTCTTAGAGCAAAATAAATTGAAGACAGGGGTAATTACAACTCCATCAGGCTTGCAATACAAAATCATCAAAACCGGTACAGGTAATTATCCGCAAGCTACCGACCAAGTTACTGTTCACTACGAAGGTAAATTGTTAGACGGTAAAGTTTTCGATAGTTCTTTCAATAGAGGTGAGCCAGCAACTTTTGGCTTGAATCAGGTGATTCGCGGTTGGACTGAAGGTTTACAGCACATCAATGAGGGTGGTGAATTGGAATTGTATATTCCTTTCGACTTGGCTTATGGCGAACAAGGTGCTGGCGGTATGATTCCTCCTTACGCTACACTTGTCTTTAGAGTGCAATTGATTAAAATAGAAAAAGCTCAAGAACACGGTCCGGGCGATGGCCACAATCATTAAGCCTCAAAAATGAAGAATATACTGGTCTATTTTCTTCCTTTGTTTCTTGCTGGTGCTGTGCTTTTTTACTGTCGTTCACTGTTAGATTCATTTTTTTAATGACCCAACAGTTGAAGAAATTCAGTGCAATTCGTATTATCCTCATTTAGTTGACTATCCATCTTGGAGAAAAATCTGCGAAAAGAAGGCCAGAGACATTGTTTTTGGTAAGTTGCAGCCCACCATCGTTAAATACATAAGCATTGCGGTAATGTTCAACTTGGTGGCTTTTTCTCTTCTTATTTTTAGTGGGAGGATGTAGGGGCGAGCTGCTGCTCGCCCGTTCATTAATCATTGCGGGCGAGCTGCCGCTCGCCCCTACCGACGTGTTAACTTAATTAATTCTTTCTTTCCAACTCTCTCATATTTTCTATTTTCTTTCTGGCCAAGAAACCATTGATATCTTCGAAGTGTTCTTTAACACGTTTGTTACCGAATTCGAATACTTTGGTCACCAAGCCATCTAAGAAATCACGGTCGTGAGATACTAAAACCAAGGTGCCATCGAAATCGCGCAAAGCATCTTTAATGATGTCTTTGGTTTTCATATCTAGGTGGTTGGTAGGCTCATCGAGAATAAGAAGATTAACAGGTTCGAGCAATAATTTGATTAAAGCCAAACGGGTTTTTTCTCCTCCAGAAAGCACTTTAACTTTCTTTTGAATATCGTCGCCGCTGAACATGAATGCGCCCAACAAATCTTTTATTTTAGAACGAATATCGCCCACAGCAATTCTATCTATGGTTTCGAAAATGGTCATCGATTCATCTAACAGCGACGCTTGGTTTTGCGCGAAATAGCCAATTTGAGAATTGTGTCCGAGTTCTAATTTACCTTCATATTCAATCTCTCCTAAAATGGCTTTAATCATGGTTGATTTACCTTCACCGTTTTTTCCAACGAAAGCTACTTTTTGTCCGCGTTCAATAGTTAAAGATGCATCTTTAAATACCACGTGATCTCCATAGTTTTTTGATAATTCGCTAACGATTAAAGGATAATTTCCCGAGCGTTGGGCCGGAGGAAATTTCAATCGTAAAGCAGAACTATCAACTTCATCTACTTCAATGATATCAAGCTTTTCTAACATCTTTACGCGAGACTGAACTTGTAAAGTTTTAGAATAGGTGCCTTTAAAACGATCGATAAATTGTTGTGTGTCGGCAATGAATCGTTGTTGTTCATCGTATTGTTTTTGTTGCTGTTCTCTGCGCTCTTTACGAAGTTCGAGGTAGTGCGAATATTTGGCTTTGTAGTCGTAAATTCTGCCCATGGTCACCTCAATGGTTCTGTTGGTGATGTTGTCTACAAAAGCTCTATCGTGAGAAATTACAATAACAGCCTTGGCGCTGTTCAACAAGAATTCTTCCAGCCATTGAATCGATTCAATATCCATATGGTTGGTTGGCTCATCGAGAAGAATTAAGTCGGGTTTTTGTAATAATATTTTGGCCAACTCAATACGCATTCTCCATCCACCACTAAATTCGCTGGTTGGACGGGTGAAATCTTCTCTTAAGAAACCCAAGCCTTTCAATACTTTTTCAACTTCGGCTTCGTAATTTACTTCTTCAATAGAATAGAATTTTTCGCTCAATTCAGATACGTCTTCAATGATTTTAGCATACTCATCAGATTCGTAATCGGTGCGTGTTTCCAATTCTTTGTTGAGGCGGTCAATCTCGGCTTTCATTTTAAAAACATCAGCAAAGGCTTTCGATGTTTCATCAAAAACGGAAGCGTCATCATCGGTTAACAAATGCTGAGGAAGGTAAGCGATAACCGCTTCTTTGGGTGCCGAAACATTTCCTTTAGATGGTTTACTTGCGCCAGCAATTATTTTAAGAAGTGTAGATTTACCTGCACCATTTTTACCCATAAGGGCTATCTTATCGGTATCGTTAACAGAGAAAGAAACCTCGCTAAACAAAGTTGTTCCGCCAAACTGCACCGCTAAATTATCTATTGAAATCATTGTAAAAATTTATGGCGCGAAGATAAGCATAGTGTTTAAATTATTGTTTAATTAATTTCGTTTGTATCGAGCCTTCTTCGTTAAACGCCTGCAAGAAATAAACACCTGCGGGTAAATTCTCGCCAACAATGGTATAAGGAGAAGATGAGGTGTTGATGAATTCCTCCATCACTTTTCCTTCCATATTGGTAAGTGTTAATCGAGAGATATTTTCATTGTTGAAATTGATGATAAAGCTGTGGTTAGATGGATTTGGATAAACTTGTATCAATGGTTTTTCTACAGATGAAATCGCGGTTACTGGATTGTAGGTGAACTTTATTTTATCTAAGTTGACATCTCCTGCTACAACAGCTACACGTAAAATATGTGTTCCCTGATGGGCGATATTGATATTGTTGAATGTGGTTGTTTTGTAAACATCGTACGAATTGGTTTTGGTTAAATTCATGTTAGATGTAAAGGGTGTACCATCAAGATAAAGCATGATTTGACCCAAACTACCTTGAGATGCGTGTCGCACATCTATCGAATAATTTCCTGCCTGCGTAATGTCAACAGTGTATTCTAACCACTCGCCGGCAGTAGTCCAGCCAATATCATAACCTCCACCTATGATAGGTTCAACATCAACATCTTCTAAGCGAAAGGTGCTGGCTTCGTTACCTTGCGAATCATCATAGTAAGCAATGTTTTGTCCGCCATTATCGTATTCTTCAAATTGAATTGTTCCAGGAATAACTGCTGCCGTTCCGTTGTAAGGAGAGCGATTTAAAACAGTAACTGTGGCGCTGTCCATCAAAGTATAGTTGCCGCTAGTAGCTATAATTTTGTATTCGCCACTTTCATTTACCTGAATGTTACTTAAGGTTAATGATGTTGCAGTTTGATTTTGAATCAACACATCATTGAAATACCATTGATAGTTGATGTTGTTGGTTGAATAGGCGCCAAAATTTAAAGTAAGATTGTTGCCTTGAAAAGTAGTGGTGTCGTTAAGTGCTTGCGATAAACAAATGGTATTACATGTTTGAACACTAATTTTTATTGGTCCGTTGTGCGGATAAGCATCGAAATACAAATAGTTATTTTCTATTCGGGTTTGCTTCAAAGTGTTTCCATTTTGAGTGATACTGAAGTTCCCTGTTAGGCCATCGAGAAAAACTTTCATGGTTACCGGACTCTTAACCTGCAGGGGTTGTAAGTAATTGGCAACGTTGAAAGATGGGTTGTTCCATGTGATATTTATTTCTTTAAGATTGGCATTGTAAGAGGTGGTGGGTGTATACTTTAATTTTTGCATTTGGTAGGTTAAAACCTCAGAAACAGTTCCAACCCACAGTTCATTGCTGTTCACTTTCGATTTCAAATAGTTTAAGTGATTTCTGTAATCGGCCACTGAAATATGTCCCCAGCCCGAACTACCTACATTGTGCATTTCTCTGTTTACCCAAGCGTCGTTGGTAATAGCATAATCAACCCAAGTGTTTAAATTGACGGCTTTTGTCATTCCATTGGTCGTAACAGCATCAACTACTAGTGCCGATTTGAAAAATCCATCTACATCGGGACTGAAAGAATTGTTGTCGGCAGCGTTGTAAGTGCCCGTTCTAGATCCAATATATCCTATTGATTTCAGATGATTATTGGCCGCATTGTTAAACTGATCATAAGGAAAAATAAAGTAGCGTGGATAACTTCCTGTATTGGTATTGATGAGTGTGGTGCTTAAATCCAATTGAGTAGAAAAATCTTCAGTGGCTGGCTCGGCCCATAGACCATCGTTGCACCAGCTTAATTGAATGGCGCAAGTATGATTGTGCGTATGGTTGATGATTTCATGACCGTAGTTCACCATGTCGGCAGCTTGAGTCCACATGCCCGGATTGGCTTCACATGAAGCTGTAATAGCGCCAAAAGTAAATTTCAAACCTCTGTTGCGGGCAATGGTGTCGGCGTAATTATTTATACCTATTACAGCATTGTCGCCATAGTCATCATGAATAAAAGAATAGGTGCCAGCTGCATCGTTTTTCCAGGTGGCAATGGTGGCGTTCGGACTCTGATTGTATGCTTTTATAGCAAAGCATAAGCTAAGAATACATAGTAATTCTCTCTTCATAGTGTAGTAGTAATAAAGTTAGTTTCCCTGTTATTAAGATAACAATTTTATCTTTGGTTTTGTTACACCAATTAATATGGAAAGAAAAATTAAATTGATTTGGGATTTCAGGGGTCCCGACTCTAAAGGGATAGCCGAGCATCATAAAATTCACTTGGGAGAGTACGGCGAAAGAGCAAAGCTATCTTTTTATGAAGTAGGCTTTGAGGTTTTGAATGAGCAATATCATATTGCCTATATTACTGTGGAAGAAAAAGACATGAAGTTGTTGCGCGATGCTTTGAGGCCGCATAGGGGAGAGGTGGCTTAATGCGGCAATTTGTCTTTCAATATTCCATAC
>ENA-OSIY01000300-OSIY01000300.1-marine-metagenome-genome-assembly--contig:-NODE-300-length-28584-cov-11.556670_pt1 | contig 28584 bp, 34 predicted proteins | sample MGYA00237884_ERZ534233 | MGnify/ENA primary metagenome ERZ534233 (study PRJEB26412, sample SAMN06343840) | marine metagenome | isolation source: estuarine water | place: USA: Columbia River Estuary... | reverse complement strand
ATTCTTTTAATAATTCATTAATATTATTTAAGTGAATTTTAGCCTCCCAAACTTTAGTTTTTAAATCTAAATCTTTCTTAGATTTTTGTCCGTCGATTGAAGAAATTAATAAGTATTGTCCTTCGACCCAAGCACCAACTAATATACGAGTTGCGATATCCATGTGTTTATCAGTTTCTAAGAAACTCTCGGTTGTAACATAAACACGTTCTAAAATTGCAGATAAAGAATCTGGATTTTTTTGAAACTCTTCGAAATGAGCGCTTTTAGTAACATCATCAAATATTTTCGCACAATTAGCGCTTTCAGCAGCTTTACGAGTAGCTGCAAACAATGCAAGTAAATCATTACTCTTATTAAATGAAGCAGCGTAAGCTAAATCAGCAGAGTACATACCATAAGTAACTCCTTTTTTAAACTCAGTTGGGTAAGTTCCAGCTTTAGCTTTATCTAAAACTAATGCTCCATCATAACTATATCCAGCTTTACCAATTGCAATAATTTCATGTGATGGAGCAGGAATATTTGCAACAATCATATGTAGCTTAAATTCTTTTTCTTCATCCGCTTTAAGAGCTGCCGAATCCACAGCTAATGTATCAGCTTTTTGGTCTGCAACTTCTTTTTTCAATCTTTTTTCATCATCTTCTGCAGCTTTGTCCAATGCTTTTTGTTCATCATCAAGTTCTTTTTGTCTTGCATCTGCATCTGCTTTTTCTTTGGCTTCTGGTGGAAATTTAGCTTCTACATATAATTTTCCAATAGCTTCTCCAACAGATCCATTTACAGTTCCTAAGGCACGTTCTTCTGCAGCACGTTGTTCTGCTGCTGCCTGAGCGGCTATCTCTGCTTCTTGTGCAGCCTTAGCTTCGGCTATACGCTGCATTCTTAAGCTAGGACCTTGAGCAGGTGATATACCTTCTTTACCCGCATTCTCAGACACGTATTTCTGAACTTTAGAACGGTTTCCTGTAACCTTATCTATTAACCTTCCACCTGCCCATGCAGCACCCTGAGCAGCTAAAGTAGCACCACCAGTAGATAGTGCAGCTTGTCCAGATATAATTGGTCTTAATACTCTTTCTGTGTTTACTGCGGACTTATCGTATCCTAAGCTACCGCCCACTGGGGCGAACTGGTCAGTCACAAAAGAAACACCGCCCTGATAACCACTCGAATGAAGGTCAGTAAGTTCGTTCAGCTGTCTAAGAATAGCTAATACTTCTTGTCCTTCGTAAGTATCTCCCGCTAGTTTTTCAAGAGCATCGAAATCTTTTTTATTGACCTTGTTCTTAGCTTTATTACGTCCTTTTCTATAAGCAATCTTAGTGTTAATTTTATCCATTAAAGTCCTAAGGTCATCACCGTCAGTAACACCTATTCGACTTTTTAAGTCTGTAAACTTCTGCTTTAAAGTTTCAACCAAATCTATATGGACATCGTCTACAGCCTGACGAGCACCTTTAGTAGACATCTTATCTAGGTCATCTAATTTATACTTTTCTGTTGTAGCAATATCTGCAATCCTTTTAGCTAAGGATGCTTGGGCTTGAGTATCAGCCTCAGATTCTGCTTTTTTACCATTACCTTTTACCAGGTTGGTGGCAGATGAAAGCGTACTGATACCAGTGTTCATTACACCTGCTTGTGCACCACCTAAGAGAAAGCTATCAAGCGTTCTATCTTTGACTTCCTGGGCAGTGTACTCACCACCAACTAGTGCAGTACCACCGATATTAAGAGCTTCCTGTGCAGTTTCAGTTACAGCTTCTGCACCAATTCTTTTAGCAAACTCTTTTGCAGCACTTACTTTGCCTTGCGCCACCAGTTCGCCAATGACTTCTTCAGTTGTCATTTTACCAAGTGCATCTTTTGGTATAGCTCGACCTGCGCCAACACGGTCCAAGATACCTGAAATAATACCAACACCAGTAGCTACTCTGGCATCAAAATCACCAGTTTTCTCTTGTTGCTCTAAGACATTGTCACCAGTGCCTAAAGCAACACTGTTAGCAAGTGTTCCTGCACCTAAAGCACCAACTGCCCATACAGGGGCTCCAAGATAAGCTGCTGCAGCCGTAGCTGTCGTACCTACTAAAGCGGCACCACCAGACACTGCATTTTCAGCAACACCTTCAGTAGCCCATTTAGCAACACCAGATAAACCTTCTTTCTCGTATGAATCTCTAGCTGAACTGTAGTTGCTTTGGTAGCCACCTTTGGCTATGTCTTGGTCTTGTTTATCAGAAACCTGCTTACCATACTGCTCAATACTCGGACTTCCTGCTATTCGTCCAACATTTTGCACAGCACCGCCATACATCTTCTGTGCCTGGTCAATAGAAAACTGAAAAGCATTATCTCTATCTTCAGGTGCAACTTGAGACTGCTGTGTCGAAAGATGCTGTCTGTATAACTGAGCTACTCGTGCAGCATTATCTTTATTACCTGCTTTCCTATGACGTTCATAAGCTTTTTTGTATTCTTCAGGTGTTCTTTGCTGCATAAAGGTAGCCCTAGTTATTAATCAAACAATGCATCGTCTTCTTCTTGGGTATAGGTAGGCTGAGAGGTCTGAGTAGACTCTGAACCTTGGTCATTACTTGTTACTGTGTAGCTGTTCTCAAAGCCAACATCAGCACTACGCCCAACAGTAATATTGTTTGCAATTCTGCTTCTGATTACTCTTAGGTTTGTCTGTCTAGCTTTAATCCAAGCCTTCCAAACTTCTTCACTGGCGTTCATGCTTGGTACACCAGATTTGAATAGAGCCATTTCTTTATCAGAGATAGCACCTTTGGTCTGTGCAGTATTAAGGAGGGTGTTGTTTACAATAAGCTGCTTAAGTTCAACACGGAATGCTTCACGTTGAGGGTCACCAAAGCCTAAGTTGTCCCATTGTGAGGTTGCATTACTGTCAATGATGCCAGTAACAGAGTTACCGAACTGGTCAAACTTGGCTAATGCATCAGTGTATTGACGGTCAGTTTCATCAAGTTTATTCAGGTAGTCTTTGTTGTCTTCGTAAAGTTCTCTTTGCTTTTCATAAGCAGCTTGTTGGTTAACCTGGTCAGTGTTGTAGATATTATTAGAGGCCTGGCCCATAGCTGCCATTGCAGCATTGCCGCCAAGATGCGAGTTGCCTTGCATAGCAGCACCCATAGATATTAGCTTCTGACTCAAGGGTGTCTCACCCCGTGCTTCTTGAGCGGACAGGTAAGCCATTAGTTTCTCACCGTGGCCTAACTTTTTCTGTGGTTGCTCTGGCTGCTCTGGCTGCGGAGGCATGACCCCATCAGGCGTTGGTGCAAAAGGCTGATTCAACACAGGATTTGCTGTTTGCTGTCCTTGCTGCATAAGCACTGCAGGTGAATTACCAATGTGCGGAGCTAGTCCAGAGGTGTCTAGGTCCTGGGTATTTGGGTTACGTTGGTTTAACACAGGAGTGTTATCGTAGACAGACTGCATAATAGGACCAGGTGGTACTAGGGGTGCGTTTAACTTTGCTGTCTGTGTGTTTTTACGTGCCTGGTCAGTTTCAGCTTGCTGCTGTAGGACTGGAGGCTGATAGAAGTAATACGACATATTATGAGCCTCTAGGAGTTGTAGTCTTTAAAGAACTTAGCTATTTGCATACCATGACCTGCACCCTGCATGGCACCACCAAATGTGGCAGCTCCTGAGCTATGGTAATTAGGCTGAACAGTAGGGTTGTCATAAACAGCATCACCTAAGACTCCACCTTGATACTTAATCTGTGTATCAAGACCAAAGTCACGGTTACGTTCAAATGCAGCTTGAGAATCACTGAGAGCCAACTGGTCGTAGTTTCTAAGGTTTCCACCTGCACCAGTCATGAAGTCACCCATAGAGCCCATAGCATTGATACCATCGCCATATGCGCCTCTGAGACCATAGTTTGCATCCATTGCATTCTTGAACTGCTGCTCTTGTTGGTTGATGCTTCTATCCATTAGTCTGTCTTGGATATTAGCAGTCACATCAGCTTTTCTATCGTTGAAAGAACGCTGTGCTAGGGCATCTGCGACACCTGCTCTGGAAGAGTTAATGTTCCCAGAAGCAGAGGCTGCCATGTTAATACCAGGCATGGTTTGTTCGGTAAGGGTCCTGTAGTCATTACGCATAGCGGAGTCAACTAAACCCTGGGAGTTGTTCATGGCGTATTGCTGTGCGTTACCAAGGCGGTCCTGCTGAGACATTCCGTAGAGGTCAGCATAGTTATTAGCAAAGTTAGCACCCTGGTTAGTCACACCAAATGCCTGACCTGCTCCTGCCATACCCATGACACCAATGTAGTTATTACCTGCGGTTTCATAGGGGTTCATAGAAGCTAAAGTTTTACCCTGGTAGGCACCTGCTTCTTGTGCATCATGGAGGTATCCACCTGATTTATCATATGAATCTTTGATGTATGGCTGCGAGAATCTAAATGCTTCTGCATTTGCTTCGGTTGCTCTGTCTTGAGCTGCAGCGGCACTCTTAGAAGCTTTGTTCGCTGAATACCCTCCTATTACTGCGCTGCCTACAACGGCTGTTGCTACCCAACTCATAGTATTACTCCAAAAGTTTATAATTTGGCTCTTCTAGGCCAATAGACGAATATGAGGGAGCAATGACTTCCTCTTCTAGTGTGTCTAGGTCTTCTTCGTCTTCTATTTTTGTGATGTGCACGTTAAGTAAGACTGAGTCTTCTAACGCATGAAATGCTCTCTTTGAACTGGCAGGTGCCGCCCAGGTATAGGGGGCTGAAACTACCTTGCGACCATCTTCTGAAACAATGGCCATTTTTCCTTTTATCAAGGACACGATGTGGGGGTGGCGATGGAGCTTACCTGTAAATGTCATGCCCTGGGGGACACTACATTCCCTGGCATAAAGCCTGGCACCGTAGTCTTCGATAATGGGTGTAAAATGATGGTTTAAACTAGACTGGTCTGTAGCATCTTCTGCTTCACCAGAGGCGATTAGGGAGGCTATAGCATCCTCTAAATAGGATACGCTTGCCCTTAACTTTAAGTCGGGCATAGCGGCTCCTGGTGGTGTCTAAGGCATTAATTACCTTGTAGTGATTCTACTTCTTCCTGTAGCTCAATAATCTCTTCTAATGCACCTTGTAGTGCAGTCTCAATACGCTGAAACTCATCGAGAAAGTAACGTCTAAGCTCATCATCGGTTGCATTTACGTCAGGGTAGTTCTGTCTTTTGTAGGGTCTATTCGCCATAACATTATTTACCTTCTACCAGTGACCGTTACCTGAGCATCAAAGCCAATGAATGAAAAATCTTTGTAGTCACTTGTCGTGAGTTTATAAGACAAATATCTACCTGATGCCCTAGTATCAATTTTATGGTCTGTGGCAGCATCAAAGATAGCTGTTGTTTCATAGACAGGAGTCTGGCTAAGAATGTTACTAGCACCAAAGTTAAAGCTGTATGTCTTATTGTTACTAGGGGTTGTTAGCTGAGGTAACATTGCGGTGATTACTTTGTAACCAGACAATGTAGATATCTCATCGAGGTCTATAGAGTGACGTTGGATAAACGCAGGTCTATTGGCTTCTGTATCCAGGTCAAAACTCATGGTCCCACTTTCGATGGCATCAATACCGTACAGCTTGTCTGAGGTGATACCATCGTCTGTACTAGAGCCACCACAGAATAACGTGTGTTGGTCAAAACCTGCTGCCTGGGAGGCGTAGGTTCCACCAAAGGTATCGTACTGGGTATTAGTAGAGACAGAGTAGGTTGCTGATGAGTTGACGTTGGCTATGGAACCTGAAGTTACATTGGGGAGGTCCATAAATGACCAGGTATCGTTTCTGTAGTTATAAGCTGCAGCACGATTACAGTTATCACTGTTAGTGAACTCTGCCATGTCATCTGCTGTTTTATAGCAAAAGTAGATTTCATCAGTATCTGGGTTGTGCTGTACAAAACACTTGTGGGCTAAGTCATTATCTAAGCCATTGAAGATGTAGTTTCTGACACGTCCATCGACTATAGATTTACGGCTGTTACCATCGTGGATGTAGATGTCATTCTCAGCAAATACATAGTGCTTACGCTCGACCTCAACGACACAGTTGTGGCTCATGATACCGACATCAGAGAATAGCTTTCTGGTGTTCATGATGAACGTGCCACCGACAAAATCCAACATCCACACCTGGTCCTTACTGTAGATAATAAAGTTATTACCTAGGGGCATCCCATCAATGATAGAGGTCTTCATCTCAACCAGGTCCACAAAACCTGCGGACTTAGTGGTATCTGTAGCATCCCATGAACCTGGGATAGTGTTTGCCAGGGTAAGGTCAGAGAAACGTACTCTGTTTGGGTAGACGTTACTACCTTCAGACATATTCAAGGCAATCAGGAAGTCACCATAGGCACGGAGAGATGTACACTTCCATTCCTGGTTGTTTGGACCATTAAAGTTAGCTAGAGGTACAAAGTTTAGAGCACCTATAGGACTGGTAGCAGGAACTTCATCTGCACGGTTAACGTAGACCTGGTTAGCCAGGTGAGTTGTTGTAATAGGTACAGCGGTATTAGAAGATGAGCTGCCAGTTCTTGCATCAGATAGGCTGCCATTAAAATACTTCTTGATAGTAAAGTTGTCAGACACGAGTAGGACACTGTTGTAACCAGTATCAGTAGACACACCATAGATATGGACTGGAGAGAAACCTAAGCTATCCTTAACCTTACGAAATACTGGTGCTCTAACTACAGTGTTCTCATCGAACCTTACGTTCTTTGCTCTGGTGAATACCTGTACTGGGAGATTACTTGCATCCTGGTCAGTGACTACGCCTACGTCACCTAAGTTACGTATGGGTAGTGTCTGGGGCATATTAGAATTCCTGTGTTATGCAACCTGCTTTAACATTTGACGGGTACGCTGTAGTTACGAAACTTTCCAGAATTTGATACGAGAAGCTAGTCTTGAAGCCGATGATGCTGAGTCATTATATTTAGCCCTGCCACTTTCTGAGGCAATTACTTTAAGGCTAAATGATGTTGTCTGTGTAATGGTAAACGTACCACTAGGCTGTAGGGTAATCTCACCAGACTCACCAACCCTACTATTGTGTTCATAACCTCTCTGAGAGTTTGCTGTGGTCACAAGCTGACACCTAACAGAACCTATTCCATTTGAATACGATGAATTACGTATGTGGCAATCTGCTTCAAAGTAATACGTCCCCGCAGGTAGGTAGACAGAAGCATTATTTGTGGAGGCTCCAATTTGATTGAGTACTAAGGTATTCACAGGAATGTAAACCCAACTAGTATTTATAGCTGTACTGGAAGTCGAGCTGTCGACATCACCTACAACCACGCTAGGACATCCTGTAGCACTAATAGTGTTACTGCTGATTGATACGTTTTGTCCTGCTGTCAAGGTATCTTGCTTTGTATCGAGCTGTCCTTGGATACTACTGGTTACACCACTTACATGGTTTAACTCAGTGGAACTCAGACTAGCAGTATTGATGTCTTGCAACGTGTCTATCTCATCTTCAGACAGTCCTGCAAGATTAGCCATAGTAGCTGCAGACATACCAGAGCCTGTAAGAACATTCAGCTCGCCAACACTAGCCGTACATCCGTCTAACTTGTTTAACTCAGAAGCATCAGCAGTAAGACCAACTAGCTTGTTAAGCTCAGCAGAAGATGCTGTACACCCTGTCAATATGTTGAGCTCAGACGTACTAGTAGTACAACCGTCTAGCTTGTTTAGCTCTTCCTGGGTAGCCGTTACTTCACCAGTGACCTCAGAAAAGGTCCGCTTTAAGACACCCTTAATATTTCTTAGGTGGTCATCAGCCTGGGACAAGGGGTCTGTAGGTGAAGGTTGGGCTGCATTAAGGCCATCAATGTAGACTGGGGTGGGGGTTTCGATGCCCATAGGTATGTACCTTTAAGTGTATATTCTATTGTGTATTCTGTTGTTTAAACTGTTGTGGTTCTGGGGTGGTCTTGTGTTGACAAAGGCCTGACAACAACAACAACAACGAAAGGGTTTAACGGTATTTTTGAATCCATTGCCATTTAGACCCATTGGGGGTCGTTTTCTAGGGCAGGAGTCCCTGGAATCATAGGTCTATCTGCTGTAACCCCTATGAACACTGGGTTTCTTAGGTCAATCGATATAATATCGACTGCTTATTTATTCTTTGGTGTTGGACATTAGACATTTGAATCTGAAAATTGTTAGGACAGGGGCTATTCTCTTTGTTGAAAAAAGGGATGTAAACCACCTAAGACCACCAGAGCTAACCAGGGTAAACCTAAGCCATCCTAAGCTCACCTAAGCTCGTCTACTGCCTAACCATTGTCTGTCCATTGCGACTCAACCTGAGAGCCACTACAGCCGTCTAAAGAGCTAATCTTCAGCAGCAACAACAGAACACTGTTGAGGGAGACATGAGTTCTGAGGTTGCTACTGAAGGCTAACTACTGAGGGACGGTAGATACCACTATTGTTCTTCTTATGGTCTTATTCTTATGTTCTCGGGTGTTTTCGAGTCAGGCAGTGTCATCATCACCGTAATCCAGTGTGTGACGGCTCGTGCCTGTAGGTATCTCTAAAGGGTGGACAAAACTGTTTTAGCTTGAGAGTAATAGCTTATGCCTCTGAGTAGACCCCAGGTAGAACCTAGGTTGACTCAGTGGTCACACTAATAGTGGCTATTGTTATACGATGGGAGTAATGTGATAGGTGGTGTTGAGAAGGACAGTAAGCAATCCTAGGAGACCTCGCTGTTTCCAACTGTGGATGCTACTGTCCTCTCTTCACCTCCACTCACTTCTTCTTATCATCCTTGAACAGTAAAGTAAGACAGCTACCATACAATAAGGATTATCACCTGTATCTAATACTTTAGTATTACTTAGGGTATTCAATTTGATAATGCATAGCATCCATAGCTATAAGTCATTAGTTCTTAGGTCTCCTCACCAGTAAAATATGCACTGTGTCAATCCTGGCATAAACCACTGAATAAGGAACCCAAGAACACCTATGAACTATATGCTCACCTTCACTATCTTTAGTCTACTTTTGATTGCGATTGATAGCTTGCGATTAACCTCGTCAGATACCAATCGGCCTTCTGGAGGTCTTCCAAAGACTTCCCTTTCCTCTCGTACCTCCACAGATACTTGAGGCAGTTACCCTTACAATAACCATTGAATGCTTCAGGGGTCATTGATTCTTCAATAGCCTCTATGCACTCTATCTTGCCACTGTAGTGGTCAGGGTGGTTGACCATGTCTATCTCAGTATGGCTGCCACCCTCTTCTTCCTCGGCTACCAGGGCTTCATACTTTGATGTTATTGCAGGGTATTTCTTTCTTAGGTTATCCCAGTCTTGTGGGGTTGCATCGTTAATACTCATATAGTTACCTCTATAACCCATAACAGGGCTGCACTGTTTTGGTGCGTAATGGTTTGCTTAGATATTTCTGGGAAAGTACGTCAGCTTTAGTTTCTAACCTAGGCCAGACTGTATCTCTGTTAGGTTTCCTAACTACCTTCTCTTTCTCTTTATTGTTTAGTCTGTATATCAAATCATTAGTAACTATGTCGTACTTGTATATCCTGTTCTTTAGAGTGTTGTAGACGATGCCTGTGATGTTTGATATCTCTCTGTAGGTATAGAACTCACCGTCTTCAAATCGAGGGTCTTCTCCCTCATACTTAAATTGTCTTATAGCTGCCATCACTTTCTTCCTCTAATATCTGTAGGTGTTCACCTAGGTCTAGGTTAATGATTACTGGTGTCTGCTCACCGACATAGGCACCTGCTATGTTGTAGTAGAAGTATTCTTCAGCTTCTAGCAGGTCCATCAGGCTCTCTTCGACCAGGTTCCTAATTATCTTGTCCATGCAATAGACTAGGCGTGTATTACCTTCGTTGACTGTGTGTCCGATACACGCATTGTCATGACCATCAATCTTTAGGACCAGGTCCAGGTCATCTATGAACTTAGACATGGCAGCTATCACACTGCTGCAGCATTAGCCATTCTTCTTCTGTGATACCAGTCATGATGAACTCACGCTCTGTGGCTGTTAGGTGTGGGCATACATCCTGGATAAGCTCACCTGCTTCCCATCGCCTTATCTGCTCAGTGGTTATGTCGATATCACGTTTATGTAAGGCACCAGTGACCTTTGACTGTCTCTCGATAATCATCGTCCTGGCTCCCACATATTGATAACTTCATTGTCTGCATCCCAGTCGCACCACCTAAGTATTCTGGCGCATCTGCTCTGGACTATTGCATCCTCTCTGGTAAGCCCTGCCTTGATGTAAGCCTGTGCTACAAGCTCCCAACTAGGGTGATTACCTAGGACCTTCTCAGCGGTCTTAGGACCTATCCTGGGGCATCCTGAGTAGCCATCTGTAGCATCACCCATCAGACACTGCATATAGAACCAATGGTCTGCTTCCAGGTCTTTAACCTGTAGCATCTCATCAGCCATAGGTCTGTAGAGTTTGCCTGGGATGGTCTTCATGTCTTTGTCATCACTGACGATGACTGTAGGCTTAGTCTTTGCAGACTGGAGAATACCCATGATGTCATCAGCTTCTAGGGTGTCTTGCCAGTGGCATGGATAGTTCTCCTTTGCCCACTGGACCAAGGCTTTGTAACCGACTGGTTTTCTGGTCTTCTTTCTGTTGCCTTTATAGTCTGGCAGCACAGTCTTTCTGAAGTTGCTGCCTTCGGTTAAGCACACCAGTATTTCATCGCTGCCTAAGCGTTCCTGGAACTCTTTTATCCTGGAGGCAAACATTCGTTTTGCAGCAGCCAGGTCAGTTGTCAGGGACCATATGTCATCACCCCAGTCGACCTCTTCTTCACAAGATGAGCAAGCCTGGTACAGGTAGATATCACCATCGATGAGCAGCGTTGTTTTGGTGTCACATAAGTTGTTCAATACGTTCATCTAACCCATCCTTAAAATCTAAGCCTTCTTCAGTAATCATCCACTGGTTACTAAACATCTCGTAGTCGACTTCGGTTGTTATTAGTCCACGACTAGCGCAGACAGCGATGTGCCAGGCAGCTTTCCTGGCTATGTTTGATTTGACTGTGAACGGTTCCCTGGATGCTTTGTCCAGGACAATCCAGAACGCCATGAGCTGCTCTAAATCGTTAGATAAATCACAGTCATCAGTGGGTGTCGCTCCAAGTTGCTCCAACGGAAAATTCTGCTTCGATTGGGAGTTGGACGTTGAAAGCTCTTCCTGTTTCTTGCGCCATTCTTCTAGTGATATCACCGACATGGTTTGCTACCTCTTCAGTTCTACAAGCAATCTGAACCTCGTCATGAATCCAACCCATGATGTAGGCATCAAGCTTTTGTGTAGTAAGTTCTTTATCCACCAGGGCAACCCATTGCTTACATAGGATTGCACCTGCTGACTGTAGAAGTTGAGACAGACATCGATGCTCTGACCTCACGAACAGCTTTCTGCCGTCCATGCCTTTGAGATATCCACGCTGATATGCTGTGTTCAATTCTTGTTTTAGTTTTTTAAATGCAGGTACGTTCTTATCAAAGTCAGCCTTTAGACGTTTACCGTCTTTTGCTGTACCTCCGACAATCTTGCCTATAAGACCATCCCCACCCCCATAAAGAGTGGCATAGATAAATGTCTTGGCTTCGTCCCTTGTCTTGAGTCCTGCTGCTTTTTGGTTATAGGTATGAATGTCACCTGAGAGTATCTGCTCGGCATACTCACCATCATCCTGTAAGTAATGTGCCAGGCACCTAAGCTCTAGACCAGAAAGGTCAGCACCTAACAGGCACCATCCTTTAGGGGCGGTGAATAGATCTCTACACTTCTTACCGAAGGCTGCCCTGGTGCTAGGAACTTGGGCGAGGTTAGGATACCGATGACTTGCTCTGCCGCTGATAGTGCCACCACTGATGATACTGTGTCGCAGCTTACCGTCCTTACCACAGACCTTCATCCATGCCTGGCTGCCTTCTGCTAGTTGAGCTATTCGCTTTTGTACCAGGAAGAACTTTGCAAGCTTCTGTGCTTCTGGATATGGCAGCTTTGATAGTACAGTCTCGTCTACCTTAGCTTCTCCACTGGGGGTGAAGGCTTTAGGTTTCCACCCATACTTTTTAACCAGGCAGAAGTGAATATGCTTTCTAGAGTTAGGGTTGAACTCGACTACCTTAACCTTAGTAAACGGCTCTCCTTTAACGTATCCACGAGTCTTGTTGTTTACCTTGGGGATGAACTCTGTACGTATCTCCCAGGGCTCAAACAGCTCATCAAGCTCCTTCTCAAGCTCAATACGAATAGAGGCCAGTTCTGCATATAACTCACCTGCTGCCTTAACATCGAATGTCCAACCATTGTTACCAATGCGGTTACACACCTCAGCCAACTCATGCTCCAGGTCAATAGAACGACCAGAGAAATCCTTACTGTCTTTCATAAGCTTTTTGTAGAGCTCATAAGTCACTCTTACATCTTGCTCACAGTAGTCGAGCATATCCTGGTTACACTCTTCCCAACCGCCTTCATAGTCACCCTTCATGGTTCCCATACGAAGACCCCAGGCCTTGAGTGAATGGCTGCCCCACATACGTTTTTGAAAGCCATCTGGCAGCGATACTGAAACAGCATCATCATTCATCAAGTCAGCCGAAACTAACCTGGATAGAACCAGGGTGTCAGTTATAGTGCCTTTAGGCTGCCAACCTGGGTAAACCTTTTGTAGTGCAGGGATATCAAAGTTAATGATGTTGTGACCAATGATTTCATCAGCTTCTGCAAGTAGCTCTAATGCAGCAGTAATGCCTTCTGGTCCGTGGTAGATTTGTGAAGCGTTTTTACGTCTATCCCCAGTTTCCGTGTCGAGGATAGCGATGCAATGAATAGTGTCTAATTGGTCGAGTAGTCCATTACTCTCCAGGTCAAAGACCAAGCTCATAAGTCTAATTGACTCTGAACAGGCTGCTCAGTACCACTGTAATGATACTCAGCAATATGAGCCGCTTTACCATACCTAGTAGGAACCACTATAGTTTTCTTAGTTATAGGGTGTCCCCACTTCTTCAAAGTAGATACTTTTGTTGCTAACTTAGTAATACCTAGTTCTCTAAAAGCAATCATACAATTTAATTTTCGGCCTTCTTTTAGGCAAGACAAAACCTTTTCTTCTTGTGTCATAGTTACTCTCCTGGTTCGATATTTAGAAACGACTAGTATCGTTGTCGGTATCGATTAACCGACCTGTTTCTCTGTTGTATTGAAGTCTCCCTGCCCAACCTACCTGGCCAGTGAAACGGTTTTTAAGGACTACAATGTCCCTGGTGTCATCTGTAGGGTCCTCAGCGTTAACCTGAAGGCCTAGACAGAAGTCTGCTAACTGAGCAATAGAATGGCTGCCACGAAGCTGCGATAGCTTTACCTTGGCACCATTCTCATGCCCATCACCCTGTGGACGTGTAAGGTGGCTTACCAGGAACAATGTGATTCCTAGCTCCTGGACCATCGTCCTGAGTGTTGTCATGATTTGGTCGATAAGCCGCCTTTCGTCAGTGACTTGACCAGTGATACCTGAGACCAGGATGCTGATGTGGTCTAGGAAGATGTGAGTACAGCCCATAGCTTTTGCCATGTACTGAATGCGGTTGACTACTACGTCTAATGAAGTTGAACCAAAGTGATTAAACAGCTGAACATCACCGTCCTTAAATAGGTCATCATGCCCTTGTAAGACCTCTTCTTTGGTAGCGCACTCATAGTCCTGGACAATGTTCTTATCTAGGTGGAGACCAATGAGGCCTCTCACGGTGCGTTTGTTTTCTTCTTCTAGCATTAACATACCGACCTTCTGTCCATTGTCATGAAGGTGGTAAGCGAACTCAGTTATTAAGGTACTTTTACCTACACCAGACCCTGCACAAATAGTGACCAAGGTGGCAGGTCGAATACCTTTAGTTATATCGTTGAGCTTTTTGTAGGGGTATCTGACCAGGGATTCCTCGTCAGTTTCTGCAATAGTATTTCTTAAGTCAGAAGAGCTAATGATGCCATCAGGTCTCCAGTCTTTAGCTCGCCAGATAGCATTGATAATCTCATGCTCACAGCCCTTCTGGAGTGCCTCATTTGCATCCTTATAGGGAAGCTTGGCAATCTTGACCTTACCTATAGGCATAGCCTCGGCACACTCTATGGCAGCCTTAGTCCCTGCATCATCCTGGTCAAACATGAGGATGATTTCCTCAAAGCCTTCCAAGTAGTCCCAGGCATTCATTAAAGCCTTCTTACCGCTCTGTGCACCGTTGGGTAATGAGACTACAGGCCACTTGTTCTTTTGTGCCTGGGAGACTGATAGACAGTCTATTTCGCCTTCAGTAATCACTAGCTTTTTACCAGTGTTCCAAAGGTGCTGTCCGAACAATCCCATCTTCTTAGCTTCGCCCAGGATGGTGAAGTTCTTCTCTGAGTCTCTTATCTTTTGTGCGACTACCTCACCATGCTCATTACGATAGTTAGCTATCTGAGCAGGACGGTTTTTGTATGTACCGATGGTGTAGTCAAACTTTCTACAGGTACTAATTGAAAGAGCTCTGGCACCCAGGTCGCTATGTGTTCCCTGGAGTAAATCTTTATTAAGTTTGCTTGGCAGCTTTTCCTGGTCCACCTGGTCAGTTGGTGGTGTATAGGTTTGGCAGCCGAAGCAGAATATGTGGCCATCGTCATAGACGGCAGCGTTGTCTTTAGAACCACAGTGTTCACAATCAGTATGATGTAAAAACTCTGAATCATTATGTGGTTGCTTGTTCATACAGCCTCCCTAAAAACGTACTTTTTTATAAAATTCTCTGGACTGCTGTAGCGGTACCACTGAGCCTTTCCTTTTAATCGCCACTTCTTTTTTATAGGGGTTAATAAGAACTTATTGTTTATACAAAACAGGCTTCCTTGGTGGTCTATATCGAGATAAAACTCTCTGTCGACCTCTACAAAATCGATAGCTGCATACAAGCGTGTTACATCGTTGGTATAGCCATTACCGTGATAGTCCTTGTGAGCACACATTGCATCAACTGCATCTCTTTTTTCTTCTGTTTCTTTAACCTTTTGTCTTAATTTCGCTAGACGTTGCTTTTTACCTTCTACAGTGTTTTTAAATACTTTCATTACTTTCCCCCAGACAAAAAAAAAGGGCCACCCCATCTCTGAGGTGACCCTGGCTCTCCTTAGCTACACTTTAGTTTCCTTCGTGTAACCACTCTTCAGGAATCGTCTTGTGTGAATACACGAACCCATGCTTATCGCAATAAGCAGCGTAGGTTGTCTTCGACCCTTTATAGAGTTTTGAATTGCAATTGCTAAATACAAACCTGATGTCTAGGTCTGGGTGTTGCCGTTTGATAAGCAAGTGTTTCTGCCTATCAGCAACATTCCAAATACCTTTTGTCTCGACATAAAAAAAGCCGCCTTTCTTTGGCAGCCTGAAGTCTGGGGTGTACTTAGCATTGCGTTCTGGTACTACATAGCTAACCTTGTCTGTTTCATATAAGAGTTCAACACCTGCTGCTTTAATCTGAGCAGCTGCCTTGTCTTCTAATCCACTTCGGTAACCATGTTTAATACCACGTTGTTTACTTTTAGAATCGGTCCGCTGATGCAGCCATTTCTTCTTTTGGTTCTTTGGCATCGAAAGTTTCCTGTAAGATATCTTCACCTACATAGCCACCCTCAATGGCATCAAATCCATCACCCGACTGGTTACCACTAGTGACAGGGTTAATTACCTGGACTCTAGTTAGCTGCAGTTGGATGCCGTTTGCTCCAGACACTGTATAAGGTGCAATGTAGCCACCAATACGTAGTACTGAACCTGCCCATAGATTAGGCACTTGTTTCCCTACCAGGTTCTGTCCTTTGCTATCAAAGAAGTGCGGAGCATATTTAGACTTTGCATTGAATACAGTCTCACCAGTATCTTCATCAGTCTTAAATGGCATTCTTGCTTTCTTCCATTTAGTACCAAATTCTTCACTGGCTAAGTCTTCAATTTGTGCAATCAGCTCTGCAGCATCTTCTACTATCAAGTTTGTCTTGTACTTAGGTTCACCACCAAAAGCAGTATCTGGTTCATTCAACCAGGGATATTGTGCTCTACCTTCTTTTGTTGTGAATTTAATCTTTGCTTGAGCCATGCTCAGTCTCCTTAGTTTTAGTTGTTTCGTAGTTTTGTGGGGTTTTGCACGTTGGTAGGTCTACACCTAGCCTTAGTGCTTCATTGATTAATTTTTGTGTATAAGGCTCACCTCGCTGACGTAACAGTTCAGCAAGTCCTAAGACACGTTCTCGTGGATGCATAGTTTTACCTCGGATGCTTCTCTAAGGGTGGACAAAACGCCTACCCTCGATTGGCATTGAGATTTTGTTGACTAGCTAAAGCAGTATTCTGATTCCAGGACCTGGTCTAAATCTAAATTACCTTTAGGTGGAATCTCTATGTCTAGCTTGTTACAGCCTTCATAGGTTAGTTGCTGCTTTGCTTGTTTCAAGACATCTTCATACAGACAGTAGTCTTTGTAGATTTCGACAAATGATGCTCTGACAGCTTCGTACATTACATCGGTATCTGTGGGGGTGGTCCCAAATGAATCATGAATCAAAAAGAAATCATTCACGCCATTTTGTTTAGCAGTTAGAACCGTTAATAACAAATGTGCTGAATCCATAGAATGGATAATGTTGGGAGACACAGCTGCTTTAGCTTTCTTCTTGTCTATCCGCTTGTTAGCTTTCTCTCTCACGGATATCTGTGTTCTCTTTAAAACACCTGCTTCTCTATCGTGAAGGTATATCTTGACCTTCTTAACATCCCAGTAGGTGTACTTCTGTATCACTGGAAAACCAACAGGGGTTACAAATCTGAATGGTTTACCTTCGTGAGCCAAGGCTCCTGCAACACTTTGGAAAAAAGACATACCTGCTGCTGCACTACTTATGACTTCCTGGACAGACTCATAGTTCATACCTGCCAGATGTCTAGCTGCAAGTTGCTGCTCTGCTTTATCACCAAATGGATGCTCTTTTAGCTCACCTCTCATGACCTTGTCAGCTAGGGGTCTCATAGTGTCTTCATACAGCTGTTCGGCAAAACCAAACTTGGCACTAGAGTAGCCGTAGGTCATCGTATTACGCTTTACAGTAGAGCGGGTTACACCTAGCTTTAACCATAGCCTAGAGAGCTCAGAATCGTCCTCTAAGAGCTTATCGTTAGTAGCTTGAGCAACCGCATTGTAAACGTCTTGAGGCTTCTCAGAAGGCACTAGATTGACCAGGTGGCCATCGCCTTCATTGAGTGATGCTGCAGCATAATGTTGAACACCTGAGTTGGTTCCGTCCAGGCATGGTGCTAAGGCGGATTCATACTCATTGCCGTAGTCCATGTAGTTAGCAAACTCATGACAGGCAGCCAGGAACTGAAAGGGTTTATCAGCGGTAGACCAGTAGTCAAAAGTAGCTTTGGCATCCCTACCAACATCGTAAATCTTGTCCTTGTTATCTTCTACCCAGGCAGCCCTAGCATCTAATGACTGCTTACTAATCTTGTCGAAGTCTCCGACATTAGCAATGTGGACGGCTAACCAAAAGGCTGCACTGTCATCCATCTTCTTAGTGTTCTTCATGTTGAACATAGCTTTGACGTGGTCATCTCTATGGTAACTAAAGTGTGGCACTGGATAGACACGTCCTCTGAAATCAAAGTTCCAAGGCAGCCAGAATTGTTCAAAGTTGGCTAACTCATTTGCTGTTGAAAGGTCTTGCAGCATTAAAGCCCTGGCACCATCAATTTCACGGTTCTTAGTTCTTACTTCTCTAGCTTTTAAAGTCCATCCTTTCTTGTCATAGGTAGACAAAGACTCCCACTCGCCTGGTCTCTTTAAGTGCTCAATCTTTTCCTTACGTGGAAACTTACTGAAGACCTTCGCTTCATCCCATGCCCAGTTAACGGCATCGAGAACGTAGTGGTTTATTACTAGAGGTGTACTTTGGATTGCATTAATAGCCTCAACATAATCTGGGACCTCACCATTGTCTTTAAACTGGTGCTGTACTGCTTTACGTTGGGAGTGCGTTGCACCTCTAACCAGAGGAACCTGGGCAGCGGTAACATCATCGTAATAACAGCCAGAGTCAAAACTAGTCCAAGGCTTAGGCTCGATAATCATTGGGGCTAACATAGGTTCTTGCCAGGAAGAGTCAAAGTCCATATCTGCAAGACGTTTGGATGCTTCTTCTGTAAGACCTATTCTTCTGATTGTGTTCTTAGGTTTCTTTTGTTCCCAGATGTCAAAGACACCACTGAACTCAAGTATCGCATTGATAACTGGAGTAGCTACTTTAACTCTTCGCTCTTCAGTCCACTTGGTTCGTTCGTATCCTGCTTTGGAGGCAATGATACGTGCAGCTTTGATTCTATAGCGGTCACTAGAGTGGTCCTTAGTGACCTTAGATTCAATCCTTCTTGATAAATTAACATCATGTTCCTTAAGACCTGCTGCCCAGGACTCTAGCTCTATCCTCTGACCAACCTTGGTTATTGCTGAGGTTAAAGACGAACCTGCAGCCACTGCATCCATGCATGAGTTAAGACCTAGGTACGCTAGTAAGTCAGTGTCTACAGACTTGATGTCTTTATACCAAGAATACTTTCGACCATCGCCCTTCCTGTCTTCTGATTCTATAGTGTTTCTAATGGCCTCTGACACATTGGGTAATGCATCAGTTATTAACTTATGTGGGTTGTTTTGTGTGGAAGGCTTATTGTTATTCTCAAGCCTACTTAAGTATCTTTCACGTCCTTCTCTGAACATCTCCTGTTCACGTGCAATCTCTTCCTTGAGCAAATCAGATGCAATCTGCTCCATGCTAATGTCTCCCATGTTGATTCTCTAAGGGTGGACAAAACTAAATGCGATTAGTTATCACCTTAGATTATCTTATTCTTATAACAACAAAGGCCACCGTAGTGGCCCTAATCATATGTAAATAGCAATTACCTTGCCAGTTCTTTCTGCAATGTCTCTAACAGGTGTGTTGCATCTTTAATCAACCTGAGACCATCATCGATACAATCGCTTAGAAGCTCTCTCTCGCCATTCATATGCTTAACGTGATGGACATCCTTTAAGTCTTCGTTGATGGCCTTAGATAGCTTCTCTGTGGCTTTATCAACCCACCGTCTAATACGCTCATTGTCGTACTGGTCGCACAGGTATTCTGGGGTTGTGCATTGAACCAGGCTGAGGTGTTTTTTCCATTCGGTACTCATAGTATTTCTCCTTCTTCAAGACAGTCATCAAAGTGTGTCATGAGGTTTTCTAGGTTAGTTTCATAAAAGGTTTGTTTTTGTATCGGAGGTATTTCATAGAACTTTCTGGCATCAAGCTCACGTTGGTACATGAGCTCGACAAAGTATTGCCAGTCGTTCATTTTGCAGCTGCTTGGGAAGACTGTAGTACTCATGATGCCTCCCTGGTTGCTTCAAGTTTAGACATGATGTTCTGGAGTGAACTAGGTTGTGCGTGGACATATTTAGCAGTAGTCGCTTGAGATTTATGTCCTAAGATTTTACCTAGTGTGATTGCATCAACATTGAACTCCATAGCTAACCTGGTTGCACAAGTATGGCGCAGTACGTGAAAGACAAAATGCTCATCGCCCCTTGCTAGTGCATCCCTTGCTTCATTCCAGGTGTTGTAAAACTTTCTATGTGAGTAAAACTTTGATGGACAGTTGTCCAGGTTAGCTAGTGCCTGTTGTGCCTTTATATTAAGCGGTACAAGCCTTTCGTCACCGTTCTTGGTGTTATGTAGTGTGATGAACTGACCGCAGTCAGAAAGCGTTCCTGATGTCTTCTTGGTATCTTCGTTGTTGATACCGACAATCTCACCTAACCGCATTCCAGTGTTCACCCCCAGGGTCACAAAGTCAGCCATCCAAGGGTGGTCAGAGTCTGCTAAGAACTCTGTGAGGTCTTTGACTTCAGTATCACTAAAGAACCTAGGTCTACTGTTACGTGACTTCTTCCATCGAACCTTCGGTGCTTGGGTCATTAGCTCTTGTTCTACTGCCATGCTAAAGACAACACTGAAGCAAGCTAAGTATCTGTTAATGGTTGTATCCTTGAGACCTTGTTTAGACAAATAGTCCATAAAGGCATAGATGTCAGCAGCCTTAAATTCATCTAGAGACTTAGTCTCGTTGTCCTCAAAGTTACTTAACCTTTGCACCATGAAGATACAATCGTTTAAGTATTTGTCTTTCCAAAGACGGTGTGCATTTTTCGCTAAGAATTTATTTAATGTTTCCATTGTTATAGCCCTCAGTACGTTGTTGCCTGTTTGATTCTCTAAGGGTGGACAAAACTGTTTGTTCCCTTGTTTAGGTTTCTTACAGGCATAAAAAAAGCTCCCGAAGGAGCCTGTTAATTAAGAGTTTTGTTTGACTAAATAAGTCTTTAAATGCCTGTCCTTGTACCAACTGTCTATGCTCTTAGCAAAAGCAAAGTATTGACCAGGTTGTGCATAAGCATTACCGTTGACGGGGTAGTTATACAGCTGAACCGCACTAGGTTGTTTCTTTGATTTCTTTTTAATTACTACTTTTTCACCGTCTGTTAAGACAGCATTGATTTGGAAGTGGTTCTTAACAGGTACTGATTCGACATAGTCGAGTTGTTGCAAATAGTCTTGTGCTTTCATGATTTCCTCCAGGAATAAAAAAAGCTCCCGAAGGAGCCTGGTGAGAAACAATAGTTTCAATAGTTGTTTCAATCGTGGTTTCTAAAGCATAAAATCAATTGCCGTCTCTAAGTTTTTTTAGGTTTTTCAGTAGTAGGGCCCATAGCTCAGCTGGTTAGAGCAGTCGACTCATAATCGATTGGTCGTAGGTTCAAGTCCTACTGGGCCCACCATTAAAAAACCCTTAGAAACTACAATAGATTATCAATCGATATGATTCTAGAGTAGTGCCTTCGTGGCCATCCTGGCCTAGGGCTCTTTACCTTTGTTCGGTCCACCGTAGTGGGACTAAGGGGCTGTTGTCTGAACTGCTGTAGGGAGCCACCCCGAATCAGTCAACCGACTGAACTCTGAGTGTATCTCTTAGGTGGCGTATAATCAAGTGACTGATAAGGGTGGACAAAACTAACAAAAAAACACCGATTGCCTTTTACGACAACCGATGCAGCCTAAATTAGGCTTGACTAACGTGACCACATAGGGGGTATAGGTCACGATTTCTGAGGAAACTGCTACTGTAATGCATCTTCTGGACAGGGACAGTTATGGTTGTTTCCTGGGGTATCTGTCTCCCAGTACTGACCACACTTTTCACACTTCTTGTACTCTGGTTTTTGTTCTTTAGTACCAAAGATTGCATCATAGTTATCTTCATATTGTTTTCTGTTTGGGATGGGTCGTGGGGATGAACCTTTGCCAGACATAGACACTCCTTATTGTTATTTTTCTAGTTTGTCTCTCTAAGGGTGGACAAAACTGTTTTTACTTACTTTTACCAACACCTTTGACACGTTCCATTGTTCTAAGGCCACCTAGTCCAAGCATTCCCATGAGCACTGGGAGCATGGTAGAAGTGTCTGCTTGTGGTACGGTAATACCAAAGGGTGCAGCTAGAGGTGATATAAGGAAGTTCACCATGAATCCTAAGACACACACCCAGGCAGTCGCAGGTCTCCAAGACGATTGAAACCAGTTACCTTTAGCTTCTTCTTTATTGACAGATATCTGTGCCAGGGAAATCTCCTGAGCGTGTTTCTGAGCCATTGTTGATATGTCATGAGCTAGTTTTGACTTTAGGTCTTTGTCTTCAATGAACTTGTCTAGCAGTCCAGTCACTGGTCCAATTAAATTAGTCAACATCGTCACAACTCCTTATCATCTCAGCGACCTCTAATGCTCTATAGCCAACCTGAGTGGCATAGCGTGAATCTAATAGCTCATTGGCAGCCTTAGTAAACTTGTGCTCTCTTAAGAGACCTAGAGTCTTCCTAAACTGCATTAGCCTGGTGATGCCTAGGTTGAACGCTAGGTTAACCAGAGCCTCTTGAGCAGCTCCTGGTAACGAGTGGAAGAACGTGATGTTTCTCTCCAGGTCATCCAGGGCATCGTTGATATCTTCTTCAAGCATCATCGTTGCTACTCGCTTAGACACACCCTTCTCTTCCAGGTTATGCCCTACACCAATAGTCCAGACCCCTGCTGTACATTTGTACATATCCAGGACCAGGCCTTCGTGCTTAATCAGAGTCTCTTTTATTCTTTCGATATTCATGTATGTTTGCTCTCGTTTTAGTTATTAAGTATTGACAGGTGTTAGTTTCAAATATTCTTATGCCTAGCCATATAATCGTGAACAGCGAAGCTGTGGGTGGCAGCCATGCTGCTAGGGATAGAACGCCAGTTGATGCTGCAGCAACATCCAGTACGTCTTTTTCTTGTAAAGCCATAGGGGGACTTCCTAAGTTGTCTAGGTGGTTAGAGTATGTGTTGTAAAGGGGGGGTGTTACTTGAGGGGATTTCCTAGATATTCTACTGCTTGCCAGAGGTCATTTGCCTCAATTTTAAGCTTATCTAAAGTATCTTTTGAGTCAGCCATATCAGCGACAATTAGCTCTGCTTGTTTAACAGTACTCTTCATTGTCTCGATGTCTTTCTCTAGTGTGTTGACCTGGTTCTGGATGGTGAGTAGACCCGTCTGTTGGTCCTTAATAATCACCAGGTTAGTCCCTAGTTCTGCTAGTTTGCCTTGGAGCTTAGATACGTCATTAGCCTTTAGCTCTTGCTCTATCAGTAGCACCTTTTCTTCCAAGGGAACAATGTCTGGGATAACTACAGCCTCAACCTTTTCTAAACGTCCATACAGGCTGCTTGCAGTCCAGACGAATGAACCCAAGGTGGTAGCTAGTGATGCCACTAGGACAATGTAGATTCCCTTGAGCTTCACACCGCCTATTTTTAATTCAGTTTCTGCTAGATTCATATGTCACATTCCGTTTGGTTCATGAAGCATTCGTAGCCTTGGGCTACTGGGCTTGTCTTAAAGAAGTCTGACTCAGCACCTGCTGCCAGAATGTCAGCCTCAGTGACATAGAGGTCTAAACCAAAGTTATTACCATTGAGGTATACAGCGGTAAGGTTTCTTGTGGTGTTGTAACCCATAGTCACCCACTGCTGATTAGCATCGTAGAAGATAGTGGTTTGCTCTGCTGTGGTGTTCGCAGTCTCCACAGACTGCTCAAGGAATGCCATTGCTTCAGGGTTAGCTGCTACACTCAAGTAGGCCGAGGCATTATTTGCGTGTATCTCGACATCTGTGGCTGCCTGATTATATGTGTCGACATCTTCCTGACCGATGGTAAGCACTTCAACATTGTTAGTTACAAAAGCTTGAACTTCTGCTTCTTCATTGGGATTACCTTCAGCTGCTACAGACATCTCTTGTACCTGAAGTGCTGTAGACATATCGACAACTACGGTGGTGAAGGAATCTATGGCTTGGTCCATAAGCTCAAGCTCGTCCATAGCACGGCTCTGCAGGGTTTCCTGGAGGTCACCATGTGGCATATAGCTAGTGATACCATACAAAGCATCATTGTAAGCCTGTAACTGCTCAGAAGTGATGTGAGCTGTCTCTGCCAGGTTACCTGATGACAATGAGCCTCCCTGGTGTGCATATTCTGTAGCAGCACCTACCAGGAGGACACCCTGGGTAATTTGGTTAGCTATGGCTGCACTGGATTCTACCAGGTCATCATATTGGTCATTTGACAGAGCTGCGGAACTTAGCAATAACAGAGATATTAGTGTCTTCTTCATCGGTTTCTTCTGCTCCTATGTTGAGTATGGTGTCATACCAGTCCTTGGTGTCTTTGTTGTAATCAGGTATGTACACTTCAGGCTGCCTACGCATCATTAAGAACGCTCGTTTACCTACGACTAACTTGCCATTAGATAACAGTGGACATGGGGTTGCCGAGACAAGCATGGCTTTCCAGTTATTTAGGTCCTGGCACATCCGTGCTATCGCAGGTATCTTCATAGAAAGGTCTGAAAGCAGCTTACTGTCACGCCTCCTGGTACACCCTTCATCGATAGTGTAACCACCAGAGGAGAACCCTACGCTCAGGGTCTGTAGTGAGCCTCCAGTACCTTTGAGACAGGTGTCCATACCAGAGCTCATGTACGAAGGAGATATAGCACTGCCTACTGGCATCTGGCTGCTAGACCCTGCTCCGTTGTATGTGTTCTGGGTTGTACTAGATGTGTCGGTAGTATTGTTGTTGCTTGAGACTTGTGCTCCCTCACCTGTGAAAGAATTAAGGGAGCCTTCTTGCTTTACTTCTGATTTAGCTAGGGAGCTTAGACATAGGAACAGGAGTAAAACTATGGTTTTAGACACCATGTTGTTCTCCATTATTTATCTTGTAATGTCATAAGAAACACGGGGGATAAAAACAAAATCAGATTCTTCTGAATACTTAACTTTATCGCCCCTCACTACTTCCAATGCACCTTCATCATTAACTAAACTTTCAACTAAAGCTGTTGCCGCTGTGTGTGCTTCTTCTCGTACAGTATACTCTGAACTTAAAACGAGTACTTTAAGAGAGTCTTCATTTAATTTGTTATAACCTACATAATACATTTTATAGCTCCCTCTCAGTATACGTAACAAAACCTTCACTAAGATAAACATTGTCGTTAGAACCTTCCCAAGCATAAAGCCTAACTTGGGTTGCTAAAGTGAGTACCCCTAAATTCATATCGATATTTGTGTTTTTTTGAACATAATCAGAATAATTCTGCTGATAGTTTCTTGCATCATCATTAATCTGCCTAGAGTTTACTACTGTTCCTACCGTCTCCCAGTTATATGGGTGTATATAAACGGTATCACCGTTCTGAGGATATCCAGACTTTTGAAAAGTTGCCATTGTTATGTGAGTCTTATCTGTAGTTGGGTTGTAGGTGTAAAACGATATCGAGGGTAATGTTCCTGTGCCTGAAGAGTTGTTGGAGATGCCGCAGAAATCAGACAGGTAGGGCGTAATGTCCCCATCTACAGTAATAGAAAGAGAACCAAAAGCACCTCCAGTCACTGTTGCTTGTCCAAAACTATAAGCATTGGTAGTTCCACTAGGTACAACTAATGATATATAGTAGTTAGCATCATTAACACCTGACCGCTCGGCATAGTTAGCTTTAATAGTAAAAGAGGCTTCTACAGTGTGGGGGTTAGTGTGCCCACCTACGAAAGTGCTAACTCCTTTCATGCTTGTACTAGTGGTTAGGTAATAAGCCCCAGAAAGAAACTTATTGTTTCTTTTGGTTACTGCTTTTAAAGTATCTAACTTAGCACCATCAGCCGCTACGTCTCTGCCGTCTACTGTACCAGTTAATGTAATATCACCTGTAACAGCAACACCATTAACATTTGTTTTTAATCTTTCTTGAGATGGTCCATAATAAAGACTTACTGCGTACTGACCACCGCTTTGAACCCCTTGAACTAGAGGTACGTTACCATTACCTGCTAGTGTTACGTTATTAGTAGACCTAATAGTAAGGTTATTGTAAGCCTCTAAGGTTGCAACACCACTAGCATTTGTTGATAAGTAAGTATTATTCCCTCCAAAAGAATTGTCTCCAATTTCAAGTCTAGCGGTTTCGGGAATAAGAAGACCACCATCTGCTTGTATAAGTCCAGTAAATGTAGCACCCGATAAGTCTGCTTTGCCTGAAACGTCTCCTGTACCTGTAACGTCACCAAAAGAAACATTACCACTTCCGTCAGTTACTAAGGCTTGACCGTTTGTACCATCGGTGCTTGAAAGTGTGTAACCTCCTGTAGCTAAAGTACCAGTGGTTGTTACGTCTCCAGTGAAGTCTGCGCCAGTTAACATAGCCGCTCCTGCATTAGCGACATTTGTGGCGTTAACGGTTGCATCAGTACCATCAGTACCATTAGTACCATCAGCACCTGCGGCACCATCAGCACCTGCGGCACCATCAGCACCTGTAGGACCTGTAGGGCCAGTAGCACCATCAGCACCATCAGCACCATCAGCACCATTAGGACCTGTAGGGCCTGTAGGGCCTGTAGGACCTATAGGACCAGTAGCACCATCAGCACCTCTTAAATCGTTAGTTGTAAAAGCACCACTGCCTGTACTAGCTATAAAGGAAACTTGACCTGTAGATGAATTGTAATTGCCGACATAAGCATTGCCGTCAGTACCGTCAGCACCTCGTAAATCAGTTGTGCTAAATCCTAATCCATCATCTGAGGTAAATGTCGCAATACCTGTTGATGAGTCATAAGACCCACCTGTGAAACCATCACCATCTGCACCATCAGTACCATTAGGACCTGTAGGTCCTGCAACAGTACTATCAGCACCTGTGTCACCTGTAGCACCTGTAGCACCTGTAGCACCTGTAGCACCTGTAGCACCTTTGGGTACAGTAAGAACTCCTGTAAGACTGTTGTAGCTTACGGCTGAACCTTCGACACCTGTAGCAGTGTCTAGGTCAAGAATTGAGGCTGCAGAAGCAGCTGCATTAGACTCAGAGGTGGCTGCATTAGCTGCAGATTGTGCTGCAGCATTAGCAGAACTTTCGACTGCATCGGCTTTCTCTGAGGTTATACCTGTACCAGAGTAAAAAGAAGTCTTAGGCATTAGTTGCTTCCTCGCAGTTTAAAGTTCGTAGGATGGGCGCATTCTTTGGAGTGTTCCTGAGAGTTCAGCAACATTGGCTTGTTCCTGGAGCTCAGTCATGAAGTAAAGATACTTCTGGTCGAACACCTGGGCTCTTTCATCCAGGAAATAGTCTGATGCATAGACTAGGGCTGCATAGATAATCAAATCACTTGCAACTCGTGCCAGGCTGTTTTCGTCTGTGTCTGTAACCATCTCAGGAAACTCTGAGTAATAGTTGATAGACACAGTTCCTTTAGCAGGTTCAGGGCTCAATAGTATCTTGTTCCCCTGCCTACAAAAGTAACGTGGGATGCCTGAGTTACCGTTGTCTTTTAGAGCTAACATATCGCCCAGGGGGACACGCTCAAGCTCATGTTTATCGTGGTATATGGATATTGCTTCCAGGTAGTCATCGGGTACTACGATAGAATCTATGGTAGTTGTGACATTAAATTCGTATATCTTTTCCATGATAGGTATTCTTAGTGAACGCTGAATACGAACTATTCCCTGGTCTATGAAAGTGTCAGCCAAGGCATCTGTGATATCACTGCGGTTCAGCAGTGCTTTAAAGTGAGAGCGAATACTTCCATAGTTCATTAGTTATACCTTCTTCTTAGTTGTCAAAAACCCATCGAGGCTTTCTTGTTTCAATCGAGCAACAATGGCATGGGCAGGTTCTTTCATGATGTCGAACCCTTCAGTTAGCCATCTTTCGTATACCAGGGCGGGAACCTGGGCTACGCTCATCATCTCGCCTTCAAGTAGTCCGAATGAGTTCTCACGCTGCATCTTAATGCTGTTCATGAAGTCATCGGAGATATGCTGTTCTTTTTTAAAGTTGAAATTACGAGTATCTGAGTCCAGGATTAAACTGGTTTCTACTTCGTCAAACTTTTTTTTCATTAGAGGTCCTATAGATAAAAAGCGGGCAAGGGAGTAGCGATTGTCAAGGAGAGCACAATCCAACCACCGCTCCCCTGCCCACAATCAGTTAACCAGTCTTATGATGATGCAAGACCAGTAATCTTTCCGCTATCAGCAAACGAGCTGTGCTTCAAGCTAACTTCACCCAATACAAAATGAGTATCAGCATCGCCAGTCTTAGCCAATAGAGTACGGCTGAACGGACGTAGTACACACTGCTTAAACATCGTTGGGTCAATCAGGTAAGCTTCAGTAGCTAATTGATTTCTGTTCAGAAGGACTCTGACAGTACCAAATGGAGTTACGAGAATTTCTACAGCATTTGTTACAGTTTTGCTGTTACCAAAGTCACGAGTTTTGTTTGAACCTGTAGCAAAGTCTTTAACACCTAAAGCATCTTTAGGAGAAATCATTAGTACAGATGGGTCAGAACCATTGGTGTAGCAGTTTTGGTGTAGAGCCAGTACGTCATCTTCAGTCAATGCATCATTTGTATCTGTACAAGCAATCGTAGTAGTAATCATGTTAGAAGCTGATTTCATTTGACGGTTTACTTCAACAGCAGCTTCATCAGTGTCTGCGGTAGAAGAGTCATCAGCAACAGCAGCTGAACCTGCAGCACCTGCTCCGCTGTGGCCAACCATAGCTGCTTCTACGTCAAGCTTAAGATTTTTTAAAGTCTTAGCTAGAGCATAGGCTGTCTCTTTTGCACGACCATGAGTCTTAACAGCATCAACAGTACCTGCAATTTTGAATGCTTCGCTGATAATCTGTGTGCGGTTGCTCTGTACAGTAGGCTGAGAAACAGCAGTTACAGAGGCATCGCCACCTTCGGCT